>WOYI011325530.1_pt1 | contig 39704 bp, 29 predicted proteins | sample 6423411 | NCBI WGS metagenome assembly WOYI01 (sample SAMN13441803, study PRJNA592873) | oil field metagenome | biome: oil field; feature: oil-well bore; material: oil-contaminated soil; isolation source: oil-contaminated soil from oil-well borehole | place: Germany: Wietze | collected 2016-10-18 ...
TTTATTAATACACAAATTCATATAACTAATTTTGATTACCTTGTGCCTTATGAAAGATAAAAGTGTTTATATAAATAAAAAAGCCACCTATGATGAGGTGGTTTTTTACTGAATGACATTAAATTTATTTTTCGGATAACTGCATGGTGCGCTCGCCACCACTATTGTCAATGAAGTCTTGGAGATCGGCGTGTTTGATGCGCCAATATTTTCCAATTTTAACTGCTTTTAATTGACCACTGCTAATGAAATTGTAGATTGTACGTTTCGTGACTTTTAAAATTTGCGTTGTCTCTTCAATTGTGTAGAGGATGAATCTTTCCATGAACTTTTCCCTTCCCTTTTGTACTGACTAGCTACAAGAGTTTTGTGTTTTTTCCATTATAAAACATCAGCTTCATCTAGTAAAGAACAATAATGCCAAAAAATACAAAAAAACGGCGTAATTCGTTCAATAAACACGCAAAAGCAAGATATTATACCAGTTTCATACTAGTTCGCACGCGTATATGTGATTATGAACGCACGTGAGAATTTGAAGAAACAAACCGCAGATAGACATTAATGAATGAAAATAAAGCATACAATATGAAAATAGGTGTTATACTTTTAATGTAAATAGAAAAATGATTGTTTACTAGGACAAACAGTTGTTTATAAAGTTCACAAAAAAGACTGAAGTTTATACGACAACCTGAAAGGTAACGAATTTGATGACATTTATTAAAGAAACATCAAGTAATGCGACAAGACAATCTAATAATGGCGAAATGCCCACGGGAGTATATCGCAAAGCAAATGGTCGCTACGCTAAAAAAAGCAAAAGAATCATATTTCTTTACCCCGCACGCACGAGGGCAACCTCTGATGAAGCAAAAGTTGATGGTTCATTGCCGCTGGGTACTTCTCGAAGGAAAAATGGTCGCTTTGCCAAAAAGATTAAGTAGCGATGCTATTGAAATATTCTAAATCCAATCCCTATTGAGGGAAGAAATAAGCAAAGGAGAAAATTATGTTTGTTATTAATAAGACGAAATTGCTAAGTGTTGGTATTATGACTTTGGCCATCGGAGCGTTAACGTTAATGATGGGGTTTAGTCGCGTATCGGCCGCCGAAGGCGATATTGATGTAACCGCAATTACAGTATCGGCCGTTGATGAAGCTACCAGGACCGAGAGCGTATCTACGATTGAAATCAATAATGGTGTCATCCGGATGATAGCTTCGATTGAACCAGTTAATGCCACGAACAAAACAATGGTTTGGACGGTTGAGGATGGCACGGGAAGCGCTTGGATTGACCGATGCGGACAACTCTTTGCCACCACAAATGGCACTGTAACCGTAACCGGAGCTTCCCAATCAAACCCATTGGTTCTTGATACCATGATTATTACTATTACAAATCAACTAGAACCAATCGATCTGCAAACGGCGGAAAATTATACGATTCTTGCCGCGACAGGAATTTCTTCGGGAGGTACCGAAATTAAAGGAGATATTGCCGCGAATACGGCCGACTCCATTACGGGGTTTGGTACATTGACACTTGATGCTAGCGGTACATTCTCAACCTCGGCTCAAGTTGATGGAAAAATCTTCTTACCTGGTTATGCGAGTCCAACGCCAGCTGAATTAACGGCAGCGATTGGCGACAGCGGGTCTGCTTATACGACTGGGTCGTTACTAGTACCCCCGACTGAGACTGAACTTTACGCGGGCGATATTGGCGGACAAACCTTTACAGCGGGAATCTATAAATGGAGCAACACTGTCACAATCAATAACACGGTCACCCTCGATGGCGATGCAACTGATATTTGGGTCTTCCAAATTGCAGGAGGCATTACTCAATTAGCGGGAACAAGCGTGATCTTAACGGGTGATGCTCGTCCAGAAAATGTGTTCTGGCTTACCGCCACGACCGTTTCGATTGGTGTTGATTGCCACTTTGAAGGCATTGTGATAGCAAGCACGGATATTACTTTGGGTGCCAATTCTTCAGTAAATGGACGATTGCTTGCCCAGACTCGTGTTGATCTTGGCGTTGGCACAAGCGTTGTTTATCCAGGATATGTAGCCTAACAATTAAATATTTTCGAACTTAATTTAAAACCTCGATTTCAAAAATATCGGGGTTTTCTTTTGTTTTATTAATATGTGTAAGGAAACCATTTTATTCAAAATTGTGCGTCACAGGGTGTTAAACGGCAATTTTTAAATGAAAATTAGGAACAATAAATACATAAGGCACAAAATAATATCATATGAATGAAAGTGATACTAAATAAGATTGTTTAATATATTATTGAATGAAACAATGTGAATATATGGTATACTATGAATGTCTTTATATCAATGTCTACAAAATCAATAGGAGCCAACAAGAATGGAGGAAATCTTATGATTTATTCAAAAATGTCGACTATGTTTAAGATCGTCAGTCTTACTTTGCTCGCTGGTTTGACGATGTCGCTAGGAAGTTGCAGTGATAGTTCGTCATCGATAATTCCCGTAACGGAAATCGCTGTTCGAGGGGCTGGGGGAGCCACCACGATTGTGGTTGATGAGGGTACCTTACAAATGTATGCCACAGTCACTCCAGAAGACGCTTCAGATAAACAGGTTACCTGGTCGGTCACAAATGGAACTGGAGAAGCTACTATTAGTTCTTCTGGTCTATTAACTGCTGTTGCCGATGGAAACGTTGTCGTTAAAGCAGCTTCAGCTGCTATTACAACAATTAACGGGACTTTATTAATTACGATTTCTAATCAAGCGGCCACTACTAAGGAAGCTTTAATTAGCGCCATTGCCTCGGCAACCGATAATCAAGCAACGGTTACCGAAAGTAATTATGGATCAGATGTGTGGCCTGATGCATTATGGGTAACTCCTGCTGTCATGGCTACTTATGTCGAAGCAATTAGCGATGCCCAAGAGGTTGTTGACAATAGCCACGCAACACAATTAGAAGTAAATGATGAAATCATCGCCTTACAAAACGCGACAACTACTTTCAATCAACATAAGGTTAGCGGCATCCGTATCGCCAATAAAGAGTCACTAAATTCCGCGATTGACTCGGCTGAAATTAATAGTAACGCCACCATTGTTAGTGTCGATGGCTCCGATGTGTTACCGGCTTATCAATGGGTCACCCTTGGTGTCCATAATACTTATGTTGCCGCGATTGCCGCTGCTCAAACGGTGGCTGATAATACGACAGTAAAGCAAGTGCCCGTCGATGAAGCATTGGCTACGCTAGTAATTGCCACAACTATTTTCAATGATGAAAAACAAGATGGAACCTTGGTTGTTGCGCCTTCGGTGCGTGTTGAACTTGGCTCTGCTGAAAACTTTACTGTTTTAGCAAAAAGCGCCGTTTCGACAACGGGAACCACAATGGTGACTGGTGATGTTGCAGTAAGTCCAGCCGCGGGATCCTACATAACAGGATTCTCGGAAACGATGGATTCTAGCAATAATTTTGCGACATCTGATTATGTACTTGGTCACATTTTGGCCGCTGATTATGCTGAACCAACGCCGACGATTCTTACCACCGCGATTAGCGATATGGAAAACGCGTATACCACAGGTTCGGGTCTCGCTGCCGATGCCACTGAGTTATTTTCGGGAGACCTTAGCGGTCAAACGATGACCCCTGGAATTTATAGATGGGGAAATAACGTATTAATCAATGATAATCTTACTTTAAATGGCGACAGCAATTCCGTGTGGATTTTCCAAATCTCTGGCACGCTTACCCAAGCCGCCGGTATACAAATTACGCTAGCGGGTGGCGCTAACCCCGCTAATATTTTCTGGCTCGTGGCTGATTCCGTTTCCATCGGGACTGGGGCGCATTCGGAAGGCATCATCATTGGTGTCACTGATATTGCCATGGGAACCAATTCAACAATCGATGGACGATTATATTCACAAACGGCCATCACGCTTGATGCGACGACTGTCGTCCATCCAAGTTAATCACCAAAATGCTATTGGACTTGTGCCATCTATCTACTAGGTGGCTATAAGTCTTGCATGTAATGCTCAAACAATTAATGAAGGGAGGTAGAACTCATGAAAAAGAAACAAGAACGTAAGACACGGTCTGATTGCACGGTTGGAACCTACGAAAAGAAGAAGGGTTTAGAACCAGGGACTGTTAGAAACGTTGACGGCAGTAATGCGCGAAGCGATAAAAAGCTCGGGACATTGCGAAATGAGATTAAGAAAGACGAAGAAAAAAAATAAGATGAGTTTCGATTCTAAATAAGAATGGAGGAAATCCAATGATTAAATCAACTGGATTCAAATTACTCAAATATGCCGGTGTGGCCTTGTTCGTGGCCGTGTCTATGTCCTTGGCAAGTTGCGGAAGTTCATCGCTAGAATCGAGCTCCTATTCGAGTTCGACTTCAACGACGATTTCGACTACGACATCAACTGTCACCTCAACTTCCACAGAAATAAGTTCGGTCACCTCAATTGCTAATGTACCCGTCACGGGCATCGTTGTGCAAGGTGCTTCTGGAGCTACGACAATTACAACTTTAGATGGGACTTTACAAATGTCAGCCATTGTCACTCCCGATAACGCTACGGATGATTCTGTCGTTTGGTCCGTTGTTAACGGAACTGGCGAAGCGACAATTAGTGTGACTGGCTTACTAATGGCCCAGGCCGATGGCAATGTTACTGTTAGGGCGACCTCTGTCAGCGATCCATCAGTTTTTGGATGGCTAGTTGTCGCTATTAGCAATCAACGAGCCGAATCTAAAGTATCCCTGTTGAGCTCTATCGCCGATGCGAACATCAATAAGGATTCTGTCGTTGTCAGCGTCGATGGCTCCGATGTCTTACCATCAAATCAATGGGTAAGCGCCGAAGTCAAAAATGTATATGTCGCCGCGATTGCCTCAGCGCAATTAGTGGCGGATAGTACCGTTGCTACACAAGCAGCCGTCGATGAAGCTGTGACAGTATTAGCTATGGCGACCTCAATTTTCAATAACGCCAAAGCTTTTGGCATCAAAGTCATCGAAGGCATCAACCTAGGAACGGCTATAAATTATGCCGTCTTAGCAAAATCTGCCATTACTACAGGCGGGGCATCTGTAATTACAGGTGACGTGGGCATTAGTCCCGCCGCCGCGACCTATATGACTGGTTTCTCACTCGTAGCCGATAGCAGTGGCACATTCGCCAAATCGACACAAGTGATTGGTAGCACTTATGCTGCCAACTACACTTCCCCAACTCCGGAAGTCTTAACGACGGCCGTAAGCGACATGGAAGCGGCCTATAACGTTGGCATGGAAATCGTGCCATCAGACTTTACTGAAATCTATGGTGGTGATCTAAGTGGTCACACATTAGAAACTGGTGTCTATAAATGGAGTAACAACGTTGTTATTAATAGCGATGTTACGATTAGTGGATCGGCGTCCGATGTTTGGGTTTTCCAAATTTCTGGGATGTTGACACAAGCCGCTGATGTCGATATTGTCCTAGCGGATGGAGCCCTTGCCGATAACATCTATTGGTTGGTGGGCGAAGCCGTTACTATTGGCGCTGGAGCTCATATGGAAGGCGTAATTCTTGCTCAAACGGCGATAACAATGGGTGTTAATTCATCAATTGATGGTCGTCTATTAGCGCAAACAGCGATAACATTATCAGACACCATCGTCACTTCCTCAATTGTTGCCCCCACAGAAATAAATGTTCAAGCTACTGGCCAAGCCTCCGCCATTACTGTTAATGGCGGGACATTGCAAATGTCGGCCAGTTTCCTTCCTGCAAATGTTTCGAATCATTCTGTAATTTGGTCGGTTAGTAATGACACAGGAGAGGCCTCAATTAGTCCAAGCGGATTATTAACGGCTATATCGGATGGAATGGTTATCGTAAAAGCGACAGCCGCAAATTATCCTACTGTGTTTGGAACCAAGACAATCACGATTTCGAACCAAGCTGCGGAGTCTAAAACCGCTCTCATTGATGCTGTTGCCGCTGCTAGCCTTAATAAGGTATCAGTTGCTGTCAGTGTCGATGGATCAGACATCATGCCAGAAGATAAGTGGGTAACCGCTGCTGTTCTGACCGATTATGAAGCCGCCATCGCTACGGCGCAACTCGTGGTCGACGATGTAGAAGCGACGCAACCAGAGGTCGATGATGCTCTAAGCGCACTTGATGCTGCTTCAAGCACATTTAATGCGGAAAAGGCGTTTGGTACTTATGTTGAAGAAGTAATGCAAACGATTGATCTTGGAGTTGCTGGTGACTTTGCAGTATTGGCTAAGGCAGCCATATCCACTACCGGTGCGACGTATGTGACTGGGGACTTGGGCGTGAGTCCGGCCGCCGCCACATATTTAACTGGTTTTGATCTTGTGGCTGATGCTACGAATACTTTCTCGACTTCGATTTACGCGAGTGGCCAATTACTGGCTGCTGATTATGCGGAACCGACGCCAACTTACCTAACTACAGCTGTCGCCAATATGGAAACCGCGTATACGTATGGGATGGGACTAGCTCCTGATGCGACTGAATTATTCGCAGGTAATTTAAGTGGTCAAACACTTGTCGGTGGCGTTTACAAATGGAGTAATGACGTTCTAATTAATGCGGAGTTCACGATTTCGGGTAGCGCAACCGACACTTGGATTTTCCAAATTTCGGGAAAACTGACACAAGCCGAAAACATTAATGTCACTCTAATTGGTGGCGCTTTACCAGAGAATATTTTCTGGATCGTGGCGGATACGGTTGCCATTGGTGTTGGCGCTCACCTTGCAGGTACTGTGATGACTCAAGTTGACATCTCGATGGGTACAGGCTCTACAATTGATGGGCGTCTACTCGCTCAAACAGCGGTATCGCTTGATTCGACCATCGTCACGATGCCCTAAAAATCTGACTAGATTTAGTTCATTCTCATATTTCCCGGTTCTGCGAGCCTAGAAATAAGAGATAGGTATCAATCAAGAATTGATACTAAAAACCGGTGGCGTGCTTTGGTACAATACCGGTTTTTCTTAAATCTCTTTAATATGTGAAATTAGTTTCTCTCAAATAAAAAGAACCACTAACACAATTAAGCGGTAATGGTTCTTAGTAAAGCGTTCGCGCATGAGCCTAAGAGGATTTAAGTTTCAACGGTTCCGAGATCTATTAGTAACTGAATGTCATCGTGTTTGATGCGCCAGTACTTGCCAATTTTAACGGCCTTGAGTTGTCCGCCCTTTATATAGTTGTAGATCGTCCGTTGCGTGACCTTTAATATAACTGCAATTTCCTCAATCGTATAGAGTTTGAATTCATCCATGATATTCCTTTCCTCCTTTTTCTCAAAATAATTTGAGATGAAGAATGTCTTGTGTCTATGTACTATCTGCCCCATTATGGGCTTTCGCATTAACAATTGATACAGAATATCATCTTTAAATTCTCATTGACTGCAATAATGTGGAGAAATGCATTGAATCCCCGGGTTATTGTTAATTTGTTGGAAAGCAATGAAGTGAGTCTTTAATCGTATTCGACTAACGGCCTTTTCCAAGAAGAGGACGATTATGCAATGTTTTTGACTCGTAATTGTTCCATATGTGTTTTTCCACGGCTGGAAACAATTCAAAGTTAAGACGACGCAAAACTTTCTCTTCACTATGAATATAACACAAAAAGAATGTAATTGATATCTTTAAGATGAATATATAATACACAATATGAATATAATGTTGTATAATGTTGTTAAATCAAGAATAATAGAAGCTTAGACGGGCTCTGTATTCCAAGTCATTGGCAATTATTTCTCGGATGCACGCGCGCGAAGCCTCACTTTACTTGAGCGAAAGGTTGATCACATTATGTATATTATCTTATGGATTATTTTTGGAGGCATTATTGGCTGGCTTGCGAGTATTCTTACTCACAATAATCAGCGCATGGGAATCATCACTAACATCGTTGTCGGTATCGTAGGAGCTTTCATTGGAGGTTTCATTGCCTATTTATTTAATCTCGCACCTTTAAACATTTTTAGTTTTTGGGGCATGGGATTCGCACTCCTCGGTGCCGTCATCTTGTTATTAATCATCAATCTAATTCGAGGTAACCGCCGCTAGTAGATAATGCTGCTATCTTTGTTTATGGACTCACTGCTTTAAAAAGAAAATTTGAAAACCAAAAGGATTTTATATGAGTAATAAATTAATTCCAAATTATCAAAAAGTTGGTCTAACTGGATTGTTGCTTGGAATGGTTGCCCTTCTATCGGGATGTTCCCAGGTTCCAAGTAATTATAGTTTGGGAAGAGCCTCCGATTACGCAGTATTAGCAAAATCCGCAGTTTCTACTACTGGTGTTACCTCAATTTCCGGAGATGTGGGATTAAGTCCGGCAGCAGCCACATACTTAACTGGATTTTCCGAAACTCAATCTGCGGATAACCAATATTCAACCTCAACATATGTGACTGGCCGTCTGTATGCGGCTGATTACGGCGCGCCAACTCCTGAGAAACTAACAACGGCCGTTAGCGATATGGAAACAGCCTTTACTACCGGTAACGGCTTTGCTCCTGATGAAAGAGAACTTCATGCTGGTGATTTAAGTGGTAAAACATTGACCGCCGGTGTCTATTATTGGAGTAGTGGTGTCCTCATCAATACGGAATTAACATTATCGGGCAACGGAAGCGCCGTTTTCGTATTTCAAATTGCCGGTTCATTAACGCAAGCTGCCGATATCGACATCATTTTAAGTGGCGGGGCATTAGCATCAAACATTACTTGGATTGTATCGGATACAGTATTTGTTGGTTCTGGTGCTCATGTTGAAGGAACAATTCTTGGAATGACCGACATTACGATGGGGACAGGATCTTCTATAAATGGTCGTTTATTAGCTCAGACTGCCGTAAACTTAGATGCCACGACCATTATAAAACCAAATTAAAAAAATCTTTACAACACATTCAACAATCTTCAGAAAGGAAGAAACATTATGAGAAGACCAAATAATCAAGCCTTTATGTTTGTTTTATTGGCTCTAGGAGTCGTTGCCACAGCGATGATTTTCCTACCAGCCTTAATTTATAAAGACACGGACACCGTCTTTACAGGAATTCAGTCAGTATTTGGAGCAGAATTTGCCAGTTTGGGCATCTTTGGAAGTGGCCAAATGGAGCCTAATATTCTTGGAATGGTCGCGTTCGCGCTTCCGGTCACAGCGGGAATTTTAGCAGTGGTCTTTAGCAGAAATAGCCTAATCCCTTTATGTGTCTTTATTGGCGCGGCGATACTCTTATTCTTACTTCCGTTATATGCCAAAGCGACAATTACTGTTCTTGGCGAAACTACAATCCTTGATGTGACTTGGACAATGGGCGTTGGATTAATCGTTTCCATCGGAGTTTCAATTGGTGGCGCAGTTATTAGTTTGGTACAAATGATTTCTCAAAAACAATAAATATAGTTAACTGTTCGGATTTGGAGCAGATTATTTTTTCCCACACAATTTATCGTGAGATTTGTAAAAACCGAATAATAATTAATTGTTAGATGTTTTGCCTAGAATATGCATTTCAAGCGCTAAACTTAAAATTTAGTTGAATAAGGATATTCGTCGTTTCGTCTTTGAAACATTATGATATCCATATTTTTAATGATCCCTTCTTCGATAGCCACGGCTTTTTCAAGCACGATGTTGCCCTTGTATGTACCGTGATCGAGCATATACTCGAGGTAGGGCAGCAAAGCGCCACTTAATTCATAAGAGGCGGATTGCCAAAAATAGGTCGGACTATGATTAACCCCATAATAAGTAACCGAACCAACTTCGAATGTTGGCGCTTGAAAATCGGTAGGTCGGGCAAATTCGAAACCCATTGCCTTATCGCAACTAACATCGATGATCAACTGTTTTTTGTCCAAATTTATTGCATCGTCGTTTGTCATAAATGCAATGGGATTTAAGGGATTTTGCAGGATGCAATTGACGATGATGTCGTAGCTAGATAACTCCTGAGCCGATGTATTACCGTTCATATAAACGTGACGCCCTTCCACTCGATAGCGTTTGTAGTTTATGTGAGTGATAGCATCAGCTACTTCAAAACGAGACCGTTTTGAATAGACGGTGATATCGTGAGCCCCTAGACCTAATAAGGCGTTTACCGCTCCTTTACCAGTGGAGCCATAGCCAATTACGGCTGCTTTCAGTGGTTGTCCGTAGACGCCGCCGGTCAGGCCATGGTGCGTTAAGGCGTGGATGACGGAAGAATATCCTGCTAGTTCGTTGTTGCGGCTGAAAATATGTTCTTGTTTTACGTTGTTGCGCCATTTAAACATCGCTTCCCACGCAATAAACGTCATGTTATTTTTAATGCCAATATCGGTAATTCCGGGGTTTTGAACGCAATGAGGCCAACCCCAAAGAATTTGATGAGGACGGAAAAAAGGAAAATCCGCCGGCGTTGGCTTCGCTAATATGATCAAATCGGCCATCTCAAATATTTCCTTGCGAGGCAATAAATTAAGCATCTCTTTGCGACGAACTTGATCAATGCCTGGATATCCGATTTCAAATATTAAATTTTTTAAATGCGCATCTTTAAGTTGCCTTATATGGCTATGATGCAACGGATATCGCTTTTCATTTTTCTTGGTTGACGTGCTAATTATTCCAATTTTCATAGGCGTCCTCCTTAAATAACAAATGACCGGACATTCCATCCAGGTTGGCGTAAAGCCATGAATATGCGGGCAAAGTGTATTTATATTTTACCTTTTTTAGGTCATTTTGGCAAATTCGGGGATGATATAGCATCAATCATAGAGGCTGATTAATAGAATATTCAAAATACGCATTATGAAAAGAACGCGACATCAATGTATTTTTGAGCATTATTTTTGCGCTTTTGAACGTGGAGTATTACTATACGTTTGTCAAATGAAAGGAATATATAAATGAAAGCAAAAAAATTATTAATGATTGGTTTATTTAGCGTCGTTGGTCTGCTAGCCTCGTGTGCCTCAAGTATTACTCCAAGCACCTCAAGCACAAGTACTACAAGTATCGTCAGCACTACGAGCGAGACTCCCTCGTCGGAAACGATCGTATCTTCGGAACTTCGCGTGTTCACATTAACAGAGCTTGCCGCATATAACGGAGATAATGGCGCGACCGCTTACATAGCCGTTAATGGCATCGTCTATGATGTCACTAACGCTGATGAGTGGAGTAATGGATGGCACAAAGGCATGCATCTAGCCGGAACTGATGCGACTGCCGCATTTGCGGATAGTCCCCACTCCACATCAATTCTAAATACTCTTCCAATTGTGGGAACATTAGCTAGTTAAACCATCAGTTTAAAAATAATAAGCAACAAAACCTCCTTTTATCCAGGGAGGTTTTTCATTTGTATGATGCTTTTTATCAACAGGCTGTAATTGAAAATGTGTTTTTCTGAGGATGATGGAAATCCCCATCGCTTAATTCATACTAAATTCAATGAAGATAAGTTTATGACTCATTGTGACAAGATTATCGAAAGCCCATAACGTTTTTAAAACGAATCTAACAGTGTTTCGCGGTTTGGGAAGCCGGGTCCAAAGATATGGGCTTTGTTGATGAATATTCCGATTTTTGGTTTGAAAAAGTGAAAGTGTATGACGATACCCCCACGCCTAAAAATCTTGAGCTACAAAGGAATAAATCATTCTATCAAACGCTTACATCGGGTGATTTTGTCACTATCTTAGAAATTGATTAAACGATACTGCGAAATAGTTATTAGATGCCTATCCATTTTATTATTCATTTATCGCTAGAAACCTCGCTGGGATGCTCAATCTTTATCATCGTCTTGAAAAATATGATTTCGGCATGCATTATATCGCTAGGACTTAATCTAGTGAGGACAAGTTGTTGATTAATAGTTCTTTAGGAGTGAAAACTATCTCCGAGTTGTCCTTTCAGTTCAAACTAGTAAAAGCGCGATACAAAGAACTTCTTAAATATCTTAAGTAAATAATCAATTAGATTTTACAAACTAATAATATTTGTTTTACTGATCAGTCTTGACATCAATCGGCTTGAATTTGGAAAGAGTCGATGAGTTGTCCTGATTGATTGATGGCTTGGGCCAATAAGCCATCCTCATTAATCGTAAATATCGTGACAACGTTAATTCTTGAGGTTAGGGCAAAATCATAATCTTCGAGCACCTCTTCCGGCAAGTCGTATATTTTGGCGCTGGCGCTTCCGCCAGTCAGGTATATGACACCAGCTTGATCAACAGTCGCGCCTTGATACATCGGTGCGGTGCGCGTATAAAGATGATCGTGACCACTGATGACGAGATTCACACCCAAATTTTCAAAAGTCGAAGTCCAACTAGCGCGGAAACCGGAGGAAGTCGTCTCATGATAAGTGCCATAAGCGCTATAGTGCGTGGCGACGATGATAAATTCTGCCGCATTTGCTTCAATGACCGAAACTAGCCACGTTTGTTGGTCCACCCCAAAGGTGCTATTCACGGCATCAAGCATCACGATTAAAGTGGTTCCAATTTTGACATAGTAGGATGAGTAGTTACTGATTCCGTTATCTGGATGAGGAATGTTTTGTTCAAACGAATCGTTATTCGCCCAATCGCCAGCCGCATCATAGTAGTCATGATTTCCGGTTGTCATTAGGAACGGAAGACTACCAAGAGTTTTTGTGGTTTCAAAGAACCAATCCCACATTTGCGAATTGGCACCTCGCTCGACGATATCTCCACTCATCAAAACGAAAGAACTCGCCGGAGCAACATCTATGGCCGCGGTTAATAAACGATTAAGAATGTGGGCTTCATTCAATGAATTCGATTGAGAATCAGCCGCAAATATGAAACTAAATCCGGCGGGGTTTGGCAGGGAAAATGCTTTCCAAGAAGAACACACCCCAAATTCGCATATCCGATATTGATATAATCTATCACTCGAAAGACCTTCTAAATGTAAGCGATAGATGTTTTCCGGATTGCTAGTTAATAGCGAAACGATGCCATAAACGATTGGACCATCTCCATAAGTATATTCGACCCATGTACGGGATGAAGACGTATGGTAGCTTATGATGATATCCTGCGTTCCATTTTCACCGAGCGATGTCATTTCTTTGTTGATTATTGGAAGTGGCTCATAACTAAAATCCGTCGCCACACGGTGTCCGCCGGTAGCGAAATCGACTCGAGCATGGCCGTAGTAAGTGTTAGTAGCAGCATCACTAGCCACTTGAACGCGACTATCTTCTTGATTGACAAGAAATACGTTTTTGACGCTGATAAGGCCCCAACTTGATTTGATGTTATCAACAAGTTCAATATAATACTCTTTTGTTACATCAAGACCGCCTAGGTCATAGTAATGCTTATCGAAACCGCCACCACTTTTTTGATAGAGATTATCGCGTCGCGTTAAACGCAATACCTCGATATTCGTGGCAACTTCCTTGACCAAAACGAACAATTGTTTGTCATACATGATGGCCCCTTCCCATTCAAATGTAAGGAAGTGATTGCCATTTGGGGCAATTCTAAAGGCAGGTGAGCGCAAAACGCCAAGGTCTCCATCGCCTGTTAGGCGATTCGATTGAGCGCGACCATCAACAAAGCGAAAGACGTCTTGAGGATTTTCCCAACCAGAAATGCTGATATCTAGATGAGAAGAGAAGTCATTGTTATTCTCTCCAATGCCAGAAATGTTCGGTTTGATATTGACAGCTAATTGCTCGGGAGGGGGCAAAGGGGCGATTTCAAGATACGTTTGAACATTATCAAGCGCCAAAACATTCCATTCGTGGGATGCAGCATCACTAATCAAGACATACATAGAAGTCCCGAGGTACGATGATAAATCAGCGTAGTATTGAAACATATAAGCTTCGGCATTCATAGTTTGTGATAAAGAAGTGTTTCCAAAATGGCGATTTCCATAACGAGCCAACTCGATGTTGGTGCCACTTTCCTTAATCGATACGTAAGCGGTGCCGGAGTTTGGTCCTCCGCCCATTCGAAAACTTATCCAGCCCGCTCCACCAAGAATGAAATCCGAAGAGCGGAGCATGCCCATACGTTCTTGATTTATGTCTTTGCTAGTGGAAGTGTATGGATATCCATAGACGCCTAAATGGAACTGACCTTCGCGATTATATGGATTGCTATTTGAAGAACCATAAAACGACGTGGCGACGATTCGTTCATTTTGAAAAGCGACCAAACCCGATTCGTCTTTCCAAAGTGGGTAGCTATTCCAACCAAAATAATTGCCTGTCTCAAAATCTCCATTTATAATCCGATTTTCGCGATGAGCACACACGATATCGAATTCGAAGGGGACAAAAATCTCTTGGAAGTCATACGTGAATACGGCTTGAAGAGTATACGATGCAACATTGGGGAAATACTTCAAGTATTCACGGCTAAGTGTGAGTATGTTTCCGGATACGCTATAATCGCTTGAGCGGATTCCATATCCTTCGATTCCCACAAATATCGTTTGTTCAGCGTTCAATTCGTAACGCAAATCGCTTCGATTATCGATATCGAAAGAATCAGATAAGGGGATGACTTCAGGGGTGTTGAGTAGTAATGAAGATTCATAGGACGATTCTTCGCTTGAGGTACTACTCGATATCGAGCTTGAAGAAGCCACGGATGAATAACTTGATGATTCATTACTAGAGGATGAAGAAGACGCGCTATCGCTTGAGGTTGGAAGGGAACCGCTATCAGGAGAGCTTGAAAAAGAGACGGCCGAGCTCGATGAGCAGCTTATCAAGAATAGAATCATCGATGCCAATAGGCGACTATGCTTCATGGCGGCTCCTTGTCACTTTTAGAAATATTATCCAAGTCTTTGCAAGGCAAAAAATATTATAGTTCCCAGACTAACCGTGGCTCAGCACCTGAAAAGTTCCAAATGCTCGAATTGAAAGATAATTGTCCTATTTGAATCGTTGTGAGACCGGTAATGCCGTCACCACGTCCAGTTGCCACATTTCCAATGCGATCGAGTGAAGATAATTCATTGTTGTAGTGACAATTATCATAAATTGTGACCCACGTGCCGCCGGGAGTGACTCCAACAAATGAGCCGGCGTCGATATTTGTTCCTGCTTCAATTGAAATGCTATTCAAAGCAATCGAATATCGGACAAGATTGTTATAACCTTCCATGCGACCCACAAAACCACCGATTTGGACTCCTTCAATTCCGGTGGCACTAAGAGCTCCTAGCGAATAGGAGTTTTCAATGATGCCATTACCCATGTATCCGATAAAACCACCAACATAATTCGGCCCGGTTACGTCTATTTCCGCTTTGCTTTCTACAATCGTCATGTAATTATCAATTAATTGACCGATAAAGCCTCCGGTGGGGCTTTGTTCGCCACCAGTCACAATGATGCTTCCTAACGATGCGGAACGAGTAATTGTGGTTTGTTCATTTGATTGACTCGCTCGACCAATTAGGCCACCAGTAATCGCCTGTGTGGCCACGATGTCGCCTGTATAAATAATGTCTATCATATTGGTTGTTTCCGAAAGTCCCACTACGCCGCCAACTTTGGCGATGCCGTTACTCGAAATTGATGAAATATTGATGTTTATGGAAATGTTGTCTAGGCTACTTGCAATTGAGTGACCGGCTAAGCCTCCAATATTTGGTTCTAGATTTATTGTTGTTACATCGATAGATCCGCTTAAAGTCAAATTCTGAATGACGGCGTCTTCAACGATTGAGAAGAAACCGATGTTTCTTAAAGACGCACTAGTATCATCGATTGATAACGATGAAATGGTGTGCCCATTGCCATTAAAATAGCCGGCAAATGGCAATGGTGTCCACGAAGATGTCAAGGCGATGTCGCTAGTAAGAGCATAAGCACCAGTTTCATCGAGTGCTCTTAATTCCGATTCATTAGTTATAGTAAGCGTACCTACATATATTTTTTCGCTTAAAAGCGAAGGAAGATGAATCGCGGAAATCGCTTTTACTTGAATAAAACTTCCGACTTGACTAATCACTTCGGGACTTAATAAATAACTTGTCAAAATCGTGGTATCAAGTAAGACACCATCAAGGTAAATCTCATATTCTTCAGCATTAGCGACGGCATCGAAGCTTAGTAAATTGTCGACAATATTCAAGTTGCTCGGTTTTGATAGTGTCAGTTGCGGGATTGTCAAAGTATCTTCGCCCCAAGAAGAATCCATATATTCATCTCCTGAAGCGATCGCCTTAACTTTCACATTGACTGATCCCACAAAATTAAAGCCAATTGTTACTTGGTTAGAAGCACTGACAAATTCATGTTCGTCATTGATTAGAATTTCATAGGATGCGGCCGCAGTTATCGCGTTCCAAAATAAAATGCCATTTTCAAAAATAAAATTATTGGGGGTTACTAAGGGCACTCTTATTAATAGTGGGCTTGAAAATGGACTGGAGACGATATATCCGTCAACCCGACCAGTCGCTTTTACTTTCACCGAAGTCGGTTCACTGATGTCAATTGCGTAGGAGGTTTCAAGTGTAAAGTTTTCTACATCGTTGATATTTACGATATATCCAGTTGCTTGGCTGACGGCATCCCAAAAGATTGCGGGACCATCTTGTCTAACATTTTGTGGTGCCGTTAAGTGAAGAATGGCAATGACGTATATCGCATTGCTATAAAGAGAACAATTAGCACCAATATGGGTTTTTACTTCAATCGATAATGGACCAAAATAATCATCCGTAAGCGTAAGTTCATTGATGGTCACTAGGAATTCGTCGTGGCCATTCAAACGCACTGTATACCCTGTAGCATCAAGCACGGCATCCCAAGTAATAACTCTTTCATTAAGAGCGATATTAACGGGGGCAGCAATAGATTCCGAAGTGGCTAACGAAGTGGAAGATGATGAGGAAATACTGGAAGAACCCGTAATCGAAGTGCTTGATGAATCGGGCAAGGATGAAGAGGCGCATCCGGCCATGATGGGACTGATAAGAAGCAAAGCGATGAATAATTTGTTTTTAATGTTCATGGTTATGCTCCTTATCGTGGCATGTGGGTGACGGTTGGAGTCACCACAAGGAAATGTGAAGGATGATTAATGACTTCATCGGTCGTGGCATCAACGATATAGCTTGAAACATAATAATTTACCGGCAAATCGAGGATGGATGTTAAATCTAGTTCAATTGATAGAGGGATGCCATTCGCGTATTTACCATTTGCCAAATTGGAAAAATGGGGAATTGAAAATGGTGTGCTTTGAGTTGAAATGAGTGAGCCATTAAGACCATACACATTAATGACATATTCAATGGCGTAAGAAGTTTTGTCATCGCTATATTTCTTGTTGAGGGCGATTGTTTCGGCAGTAAGAGTATTTGCCTCAAGCGAATAAGCGGAAGTTCCGGCGCTGAAATCAGCGCGTGCCATGGCTAGACCAACATACATGTCCCCCGCCCCATAATAGAAGTACCATTCATTATTGTGACGAATCATCGTGTCGGCGAACATGCACTTGTCGAATAGTCCGTAATCAATTTTATTAGTATCGGTTGGATACATCGTTGGTTCGTCTAAATCGCGCCCTACATTTGTTAACTCAAATGGATTTGATTTTGTAGTTTTTAAAACGCCCAGGGCATAAAACCAACCACTAGCATTAGGTTGTTGATTTTGTAATAAGGGATTGCTTAATACTCCGCCTCCATACATTAAATAAATGTCTTGATCATCCGGACCATAAATATTAGTCAGGGCCATGCAAGATTCGTTGCCTTTCGTCAAATCTTCGATGTCGTTATTGCCAAAATTACCGGTATCGATATCGATGATGTCTCCAGCAGCGATTGAGAGGACATCACTAGTGAATCCAATGCGCGTATAGCCACCATCTTTCATATATATCATATACACTTGGCCACGTTTTCCTGGCCGGGGATCAGGTATCTTAACGGCGTTTCCTTCGGGGTCGGACAGAAACGATCCCGATTTATGAGCTTGTGTATAATTGGGAGCTAAGCGCCCCACTTTATTAAATGTGACAAAGTCGTGAGTATAGATAATCCCTTCGCGCGTGATGCTATTGTCATACATCGTGTAGGTAATGTAATAAGTTGTCAAACCGCCACGATTGGGGTCGTTTTCTATTTTAAACATGCGCGGATCTTCAAGGCCGCCACCTCTTTCATCATTAGTCGTGGGCCAGGCAATGGGATTGTTTTCTCCCCGAACAAAGTTTTTACCATCGTAAGAATAGGCATAAGACAATGTCGACATATGGCCTAGTTCATAGCGGTCGCCAAAATATACATCAAAGCGATCGGGCAATTCCGAGCGGTATATCATATGAAACATCTCGCGCTCATCATCATAAACGACTGCCGGATTATAGGTGGCATACGATTCGAAACCAGGGATATCGCCATTAGTGATGCTTTCCATGTTAGTAACAACCCCATTTGCTTCAATCGGATATCCGTGAGGCGCTAAAATGAGGCCACCATCGTATAGGGTGATATTACTCATCGCGACCCAAGCGGGGCTATTTTGCGAAAATTCCATGGGACGGCCGAGCGGAGCGGCATGAATGGTATCCCAATCAAATAATTCAAACGAATAGATAGAAAAGGTCGATTGCCACGGATAGCGGCCTGTTTTCTTAGTGGCTTCGCTAGTCTCACGTTGAATAAGTTCAATTTTAATGTAGCGCGTCTGTTGATTGGTTTCTAATGCAAATGAATCAACTTCTCCAAGACCCGCTTCGGTTCCGGTAAGATAAAACCACCCACTATCTTCGCGTAATGGTAAAGTTTCAGTTGTCTCAGGGTGCCCATATATTTTATAAATACGGGCGAAGGATACTTCCCAGCGAACTTTTACTAGATCAAACGATGTAACGTCTTGTAAATCGATTAGAACATATTGATTATCATTAGAGTTTGAGGCCCAACGTGTCTGCGCAAGATTATCAATTAAGGCGGATCCAGGAAGTTCAGTCGCGCTTTCATTACTCGACACATAACTTACAATTCCACCAACGGCAGCACTTTTTGGGCCATAGGCCTCAAGACTATAAAAGGAGTAACCATAATTCAACGCGCGATGCACGCCTTGAAACTTGATAAACTTAGTCTCGAGCCATTCGGGAAATTCGATTTCGTCCTTTTGACTATCCTCGTTTGTAATAGAAGCCACTAACGTCCAATCGATTGCGTTAAGTGACATTAATAGTTGATATTCACTAGCGTAAGCCGCTTCCCAATCAATAATGATTTTTCCCACTTTTTCGATGGAACCAAGATCGACATAAAAATAAGCATCGTCGACATTGACGGAGGCATACCTTGTGCTTGCATTAGCATCAACGGCGTTAACGTTATAATTCGTGTCGGTATGGTCACTCGACTTTACGCGGCGGTTGAACGCTAAATCAACGCCATATTCTCTAGTGGCGGCTGTGCTTGTAAGCGGATTAGTGGGCACTGTGGCCATAATTAGGCCAAGGCCTATTAATCCAAATAATATTTTCTTTGTGTTCATATTTCCCCCTATAAGAGATTGATGTTTAAAATTTTGGTTATATATAAATGCGCATACAAAGCACACGGCCAAGTGAACCAATCGCGACTGTATTCACTCGGATTGTTGGCGTTAAAAGCCTCGTGCATGACAAAAGTTCCCGCGGTGGTACTCGTCATATAGTCAATCATTGTCAATATTTCTTCTTGGTCGTTACTTGTTAAACCTTGCATCGCTAAAGCCATATGCCATGGGACTGGAGTTTCGGGGTGTGGATTGGTGCCCCCAATTCCATCATGGGGGTCGCCGATGCCGCTGGCGAATGTGCCTTCGTAATAATAAGGATTATCGTCGCTAAGAATAAAGTCACGCGTATTTTGGTATACCTCATCGTCAAGTGAAGTATAACCAAGCCAAGGAATTGATAGCAAACTTGGGATATTGGCGGCATCCATTAGTAACTTCCCTTCTGAAGAATCGGGATTGCTAGAAAAACCATTCACTTCGAAGGCATACATTTTTCCATAGGTTGGATGGTTGTAGACGGCATAAGTTTCAATTGCCGTTCTTACTTCGCTTGCCATGGTGGCGGCTATTGTGGCCACTTCTGGCCATTTATCAATTGTAGTAAGTAGAGATGCCATTTTTTCTAGCGTGGCTACAGCGAACATATTGCCTGGTATGGAAAATTTATAGTAACAAACGTCATCGCTGGGGCGATAACCACTCCAAATCAGGCCACTATCGGTGTTGACTTCATGTGGACCGGCATCGCGGTCGGCTTGATTAGTGATGCGGTAATTATCGTCGCTATGATTTCGCTCGGCTGCAAGGGTATCGAGCACTTTATTAAGCGACATCAGGAAGAATGAATCAAAAATCGAGACATCTCCCGTTATTGTGAAATATTGGTCAGCCAGCCAGAGCGGATACATTAACGAATCGATTTCAAACTTTAATTCAAACACCGAACCTCCCGGATTAAAGGCGTTTGCGTATTGGTTGCGCCTGATGAATTCAAATTGTTGTCGTAGTAAGCCTTTTACCATAAGGCGTATGTCGTTATCAATCGTCATGAATTGTAAGTAAGGCAGCACTTGGGCGCTTGAATCTCGTAGCCACATGGCATTAATGTCGCCCGTAATTATGAAAGTGTTGCCATTAGAATAATGTTGAAGCACGCTTGGCCAGTTACCCTTACTATTGGAAATGCCATCTATAGTGGCATAGAAGGTTTTCATTACCGTTTGTCTTTCGGTGGCGTCCTCAATCGAATTGATGAGAGGATTTATATAATCGCGCATCGCTTGATAATTTGAATCAACATTTATTTTATCAAGCAAGTTGTAAGCTATTTCATCAAGGACAGGCGGTAAAGAGGCATAGTAAGTTTGAATAGCTTCAATTGTTAATAATCCCCAATCCGCGCGGGAATTGTCGACAAATTCAATATAAACGGCATTGTTTTGATACGCGGATAAATCGATATGATAAAGATGAGTATTTTCTTCATCGGCATCTCTCCAGCGATTGCTATAAGTGCGGAAGATCTCCTCGTTTGTCCCCACAAGTTTCAGGGACATGTAGGTGACATCTTCATGCTTTGTCGCTCCAAGCCTAAATGACATGATGTTGGTGCCGGCCACTTTGAAGGCGCTTGAGCGGAGCACACCGATTTTAGTTTCATCGGCACGATTACTTAAGCGGCCGTTTTCGTTTATATGGGACGAGCGAAAAACATTTTCTTCGCCAATTACTGTGTAACCAGCCAGTGTGCGCGTGATAAAGTTGCCATTATACAAATTGTCAGGCGTGCCCGCAAAATCTTGAAATAACGGCATGATGTTGGGAGCTAATGAGAAGGATGACAGGTTAGGCGAACTGGCATAATATGTGACAAAGTTATCAAACGTTAAGTATCCGTGATTTACGATACTTTGATCGACAATCTTTATATACACTTGTTGCCCTAAAAATGGGGCCAAATTAATGTAATAGTCATTCATGTTTTCGACGCGATAATCAGTGTATCCACTTGTTGGCTCGTTAAACCGTGAATTTCCCACGCGATAAATTTCAATATCTGTGAGGGCGCTAACAATCGAGATATAAGTTAAAGCTTGCAAGTAGCCACCACCTAGTTTGAAAGTCATGATTCCAGTTCCGCCAATGACAAATGATGAAGAACGCATAATACCCTCGCTAGATTCGTTGGTACCGCGATAGAAATATGTTCCTTCTTTGTTATAGTTTATGGATACATTGACATTTGTTAAATCACTGATGCCCGCATCGGCGAAGGATGAACCATTAATGATTTCCCAACCCGACAAATCACCAGTCTCAAAATCACCATTAATAGGCATATAAAGCGCGGGATTTATTTCCGAAGTGGCGCCACTTGTTATTTCGCTACTTTCAATACTTGATGAAGAAGATGAAGTCGTCGATGAACTTTCAAAACTAGAAGCGCTGCTTGATGTTAAACTAGATGCACAACTCGAAACCAATAGCATCAATGCTATTAGCGGCAAATTTGTTTTAGAAAGTTGTCGTTTCATCAAGGGTCCCTTCAATAGTTTAAATTCACGGCCAAATCCGCGAAGGTAATGTTTGGTTGCTCAGAATAGAAAGTGATTATATTATCGACAAAAAGCGTATCCCAGCTACCCATACCGTTATCAATGATTTCAATGTATAAGCGGGCTTGCATATATTCGCGCAGGTCAACATAATAGCGAATCAATTCATTTCCATTATGACGAACATTAGCAAAACGAATTATTTCGCGATTAGTTAAAACCGTTTTGATGGAAACGAAAGTGTCTTTATCGTAGCGGCTTCCTTGCCCTGCCCCAAGTTCTAGCGACATGAAACCCGATCCATCGACTCTAAATGGCGTTGAGCGTAGTAGTCCGCGGGCACTATCGCCAGTGGCGTTAGTGCGGAGCACGCCGTCACTTGCAATAAAAGTATTGTTTGTCCCATCATTTTTTTGCCAACCAGTTTGCATAGATGGCGTCCAGTAATCAAGATTTGAAACAAAATAACCATTAGCAATTTGATTAGGCGCGTAATCAATTCCAATCGGGGGCAATTGATTAATGGCTGCGATGCCTTGAGGAATTTCTTCATGGAATGCTTTAATATCATCAAACGTTATAAAATCCCAATCACGGCCACCGATATCGACTAGTTCGACGTATAACTCTGCACCAAGATGATTTGAAATATCAGCAAAGTAAGTAACAAGATTTTCTCCAAAATATTGTTCTTCGCCGCTAGAAATATCAAACATTTGATTGCCAAACCGATATAGTTCATGGTCATCACTAACGCGTCTAATCGATAAATGTGCTAAGTCGATATTTTTTCCGGCGCCCAATTTGAATGAAATATATCCGTCGCCACCGAGTGTGAACGAAGAGGAAGTGATAGTGCCCATTTTTTCTTCCCAAGTAGCGAGTGATTCACTACTAGGAATTCCATAGAGGAAATCGCCACTTCCATCATATGTTTTTGTGGCGGAGTTAATTGGGCCATTAATAACGATGCCCGCATCGGTAAATGATTGGAGATTATTTTCTCCTTTAAAAATCGTTTTTGATGTCCAACCGACGAGATTACCTGTTTCTAGCGATTCATTAATAATGCGATATTGGTTGTGACGGTCAATAACTTGGATTGGTAACCGAGCGTTCCCATTAGTTGCATAAAGGGTCAAGGTGTATTGGCCGGGGTCCAATGTAACAAGAAAATTAGGATTGATAGTAATGAGATTTTCTGTAATCACATAATCACCATTAGCGATGTTTAATCCTTCAATATGGGAAATATCACCGAAAATATCAGCGTCAAACGAAAATTGAATCTCATTAAGGACATCAAAATCAAATGATGACTCAACGGGAGCTACTTCGAGGTAGCTTGTTTCGCTTAGGACACTCGCATGACTGATTGACGATGATTGGGAATCATCATCGCTTAATGAAACCAGCGAAGAAAAATCACAACTGCTGGTTAATAGCGCAATTCCTAAAATAAACATTAGTTTTTGGAATGGTTTACTCACTTAACTCCTCATATTCTATAAAGGGATCGTCAATTACGGCATAGTGGGCTTCAGCGTCAGATACACCTGTATAAATAGTGGCTGTTTTGTCGCTATTACGAACAAGGCCGCCCACAAAGATGACATCTAACAAATCGGGCCGCTTGCTTGCTCCGCTAGGGAAGTCTTGCCGTTCACAAATAATTTTCATTGGCGTCCGTTTCCCTGTATTAGGATTAATGGCAAATGTCATGCCGTAGTAATGACGAACATTGCCCTCGCTCATGCGCGCCACATGGCCTAAAACGCCAATGAAACGATTTTTTAGAATATGCATTTGATTAGCGCCACCCCAGCAATTATCACCAAACAAATCATCAATTAACGGGGCTTTTGCGATGAATTCCGTTGTGAGTTCTTTTAATGATTCTACGGAAGCAAAACCGATTTTGCCCCATTTTGCATTTCCACCCTGAGGACGTGACATCACATAATATTTTTCGCCTTTTTGAATGCGCACATCTTTCATTTTCATGGGGGCGGTAATGATTTTGGTCAGATTTGAAAATGTTTTCCCCTGATAGAAAACAGTGCTCCAACTATCGATTGGCCCGTTTTTTTCATAATGAATTTCAGTTCCTCCGACAAGTAGGAGACCATCAATAATTTCCACGAAGGGATCTTGTAGATCTTGTAGGATTGTTGGAGTAGCTTCGTATACATCTTCACCAATTCGGCGGAAAAATCGCACTGAAGAAATTTCGCTATTACGTTTTTCAACGCGGCCCGCGATGTATTCATTACCTTCCCAAACAAATGGGTTAGAAATGTTGTAGACATCATAGCCATCTACTCCTAAAAATTGGAGTTTTTTAATCATGTGCGGACGTTTACTGGACCGATACTCCATCAATAATTGATCAAGATTACATGAGTGATTTTGCATACTATTATCCCTTAATGCCGACGCCGGCTACGCTTTGTAAGAACTTCTTTTGCATGAAACTAAAAATTAAAACAACGGGCATTAAAGCGATTAAACTAGCGACTGACACATAATTCCAAGGAACTAGATATGAACTGGAGCCACTTTGGAATAAATTTTCGAAAATCGAAATGCTATTGGCCATTACCCAATTAGAACTATCAGATATATAAAGGGCGGGCCCATATAAATCGTTATAAGTACCCACAAAATATAGCAAGATGACGGTGACGACTACCGGCGTGTTAAGTGGCAAGACAATCTTAAAGAAAATCCCTAATTCCCCATAACCATCCATCCGCGCCGCCTCAATTAATGGCTTGGGAATCGTTTGGAAAAATTGCCGGAAGAGGAAAATCATAAAGACATCCGTGGCAAACCAACTAGCGATCCATAACGGAATATATGCGACCTCTTTTAATCCGGTGTTGACCATGAATTCATAGATAGGGATACCCAGTATTTCTCCCGGAATCATCATCGTCGACAACAGAATGAAAAAGATGACATTTTTAAATGGAAATTTATACATGGCAAACGCATAGGCAGCCATTGAACAAGTGATAATGGTCCCCGTCGTTTTCATTAAAAAGATAAACATCGTGTTTAAAAACATGCGAACGACTTTGTAATCGGGATGGGTGATAACGAAGCGAATATTTTCAAACAAAGCAAACGATTGGGGAAACATCGTTGCTTGCGTTGAGGCTTCTGACAAATCCTTCATCGCGGTAATGATTAGGTAATAGAGTGGCATTAAGGCGACGATGGCAAAGGCAATCAATAGAATATAAGTAAGTGCGATACGCGTTTGTTTTTTTGCCCCGTTTTTACGATGGGCCCCATGTTTAAGTTTTACTATTGCGCCCATATCAAGTCACATCTTTCTGTACATAGAATTTCGATAGAAGGAAGTTTAACCCGGTTAGGGCAAGGATGATTAAAAAGAAGATCCAAGCCATTGCAGCGGCATATCCTAACTTAAATGGCATATTAAAAGCCGTCATGAACATATAAATCGGGAATAGTAAAGTTGAGTTTGAGGGCCACCCTTGACCATTTCCCATCACGAACGCTAACGAGAAAGCACGTAAGCCATCGATTGTAATCAAAATTATGTTGAAGAATAACATCGGAGAAATTAAAGGCAGTGTAATTTTGAAAAATTGTTGCCCTTTCGAAGCGCCTTCAAGTTCGGCCACTTCGTAATAATCCGGAGATATGTTTTGTAATGCCGCTAAAAAGACAAGCATCTTGACCCCAAATCCAAATGCACTAATGACGATCATTGTCATTAAGGCCGAATCGGGAGAAATATACCATAACGGGGGATTACTGGCTCCCAAAAACTCCAATATTTTATTGATAAAGCCAGTCGTTGGATTAAACAGGTTTTTATAAACGGCGCCAACCGCAAAACTTGGAATGATAAATGGTAAGAAGTAGATCGTTCTAAATACCCCGATGAATTTAACGCGCGAGTTAAGAAGAAGGGCAAGAATTAGTGAAGTAACAAGGACAAGCACTCCGCTAATCGAAGCAAATATGAGCGATTGTTTGATTGATAAAGCAAAAAGCTGATCGTTTTGAAGGGCATATAAATAATTGGCCCAACCAATGTATTCGGGATCAGTATCAAAAATCGTCTTGTCAGTCAAAGATAGGATAAAAGTGCGAATAATGGGATACAAATAGAAAAGAAGAAAACCGACAATTGCAATCGTTCCGAACAAAAGAAAATATTTGTAGTGGCGATGGAAATTAACTTTGAAAGGTGTGCGCGCCAGTGGTTTATTCATCATTAACCACCATAAAGAGAAGCGTAATATTGATCGACGCTTTGTTTAATTCGCGATAAAACAAGGGCTACATCGCTTTCGGCACCGCGCCCGATATACATTAATTTATAAAGTTCGCTCATAACGATTTCGCGCATGATTTTGGAAAAATCCTTTTCATTCGGCAACGTGGTTGCTTCTTCAATTGCGTCAAACAAAGCCGCGATATTAATATGTGGTTGCTTATCTTCTGGTAAACCCGCGATTAGCGATTCCATACTTTTTAAGGCACCGACTTTGCCATATTCAAACATTTTCAAAGCGCCTTCGGGGCCAGACCACATCTTTAGGAACAAGAAAGCTTCATCGATGTAGTGGCTTCTTACCGATATTCCAAACGCATCGGCGGATATTTCGCCTCCGCGCGCATCAGGGTGATCCGCCGGTTTTGGCAACACTTGTATATCCCAATCAAGGCCGAGCGCATCATAACTGAACCAATCACCCATGTGGCCACCGAATATCATGGCGATGTTGCCACCCAAAAATGAAAATGAAGAGGCGCTTTCGATGGCGTCAGGTGCAAATTTGATTCCCACGGGACCCATCGATTTATTGCGGAAGAATGTGGTGGCATCAAGCGCTGCCTGCGAATCAAGCGCGCAGATATGGTTGTTGGAATTCGGCTCATAAAAGGAGCCACCCATTTGTTGCACATAAACGAGCCATTCGCCCCACCAATTAAGTTGCGCTTCGGCTCCAAAGGAGGTGAAGGTGACATTGGGAGGTGTGCCCGTATACCTTGATAAAACAACTCCCGCTGTTTGATAATCATCATAGGTCCAATCACTTTGTGGATAGACACTATCATCTACTTGCAAGCCTAAAGACGACCGCAATGCTTCTGCGGATTCATCAAATAGCGCTTTGTTGTAATAAAGAAGTGAAGTATTAATCGAGGTTGGGAGCGCATATATTTTTCCATCAATCGTTAGAGCATTAATTATCTCATCAAGATAAATCGACGTATCAACATCAGCATCCGCTTCGATTAATGGCGTCAAATCGAGCAGCGAAGGTTTCATTGAAGTAACAACCACCGTGCTTGTTTTTATGATGTCGGGCTCATCTTTAGTTCCAATTAATTTTCCCACGTCTTGTCCGTAAGTTGCTCTAATTTCAATTCCTGTTTCTTCTAGAAACGAGGCGAATAATTCATCATAGCGACCTTCATCTTCGACATCGAGGGCAATTTTAAGAAGTGAAGTCCCTTCATTTGAACTGCATGAAGAAACGAGGGGAGTCGTTAATAACAAAATTAATGGAAGCCAAACAGTAATGCGTTTCATACGACCGCCTCCATATTAGCAAATAGTTCTTCATAAGTGAGGCGGCACGAAGCGATTTGCTGATCGCCGGCGCCATAATAGACACAAATGCCTTTTTCATCATTAATAAGGCCGCAAGTGAAGATAACTTCGGGTACAAAACCATTTTTATCATAGGGTTCACTTGGTTCGATTAGAGGGGCCTTGCTTTTCATGAGGACTTTGCTTGGATCATCTTTATTAACGAGCATCGCCGTTAAATGATAGTGGTGCTTCTTGTCAGCGCAGTGGTAAATGATGACCCAACCTCGCGTTGTTAAAAAAGGCACGGCTCCCGCTCCAAAGCGAACATTATTCCCGTAACTAGTGCGGGCTTCAGGCATGACTTTATGCTCACCCCAGTGAATGAGATTGGTGCTGCGCGCTAGCCAGATGTCGAGTTTACCAAAATCGCTTTTGCTTGGACGATGGTAAGCATAGTAATAATCGCCGATTTTTTGGGGAAAAATGACGCAATCTTTATTGTCAAACGGAAATATATTGCCCAAATGCTCGAATGTTTTAAAGTCATCGGTGACCATTAAAGCGACATTAATACCATGGGTGCTTACGGCGGTGTAGGTTATGTAGTAGCGATTATTAATGAAAGTGATACGGGGATCTTCAATCCCATACTCTTCATAAATGGATGAAGGAAGGATGGGCGCTTCATCAAACTTAAAATGAATGCCATCATTACTATGGCCAACGCGGAAATGAGAGATTGATGATAAATAATTTTGCTCATGATTACGAATAACGCGACAATCGGAAAAATCAAAATTGGGATCATCTGAAGCAATTTTCAAGAAAGAATAATCCCGATCGCGATACATCGGGATGATGATGTGGGCGTCATCGTCGTTGATACGTGCTTCCGCCACCCGCGCCAGCATGATGATTTTATGATTAAAGCGAATGACGCCGGGGTTAAAAATGCCAATGACGCGAAAATCAGGGCGCGATGGTTTGATGTCTTCGATTTTGATTAATAATTTCTTTTCCACAATATTTTAATCCATCGCATACATTTTCATATGACTCAAACGCATTTCAGCATCGGCAAACTGGGCGCCAATATCGCTACCATTAACAACAAGATATAATCTGAAATAATCATAGGTTGGATTAAATGTGATCGTGTGTAATCCGCTTTTATTTGATGAAGCGACTTTCAGCGGATTAGAGCTTACGGCCACGGTTCCACCAGCTTGGTAATAAATGATTTTAACTTCCCACATCGTTTTGATGTAATCGCTCATTTGATTAAGACGGGTAATGTTTAGCAATATTTGGACTTCTTGGCTTGCTTCAACTTGATGCAATTGACTGACAATACCGCCAAAGCAATATTTGGCTTCGGGATATTTGTTTTGTCTCATGACTAACTGGTCGCCTTCAATGCGCAAAGAGGCGGGACTTAATGCGTGAATGATGGCATCTTCGGTTTGTCTAGTTCGGTCGGGAACAATCCAATTATCTGTATTCATAAAATCGCTTGGCGTGAGATTGCTTAACAATTCGGCAGCAAGCATCGTCATTTGATATTTTCGAACTTCACCACTGGGCAAAATGATGATTCCTTTTTCGTTATATTGAGGAAGTTTTGTCCAAGCAGGACTATTTGTGGCGTATGCCGCCTTAAATGATCCAGCGTATTCTTCTTGATACAAAAGCCCATCAATTAGCCGATACATAGTGGCTGACGAGGTTCCTTGTAATGTTAGACCGATGCCGACCATGCCTTGAATAAGGCGCGCTTGGGCTTCGCTTATATGGGTTGAATTACTCGCATCAAAATAGTTTTCGATAATTAGTTCGTCATTATATGAATGATGATCAAGCGCCACCATCGATTCCACTTCGAGTGGTTGATTGATATCGGCACCCCATGTCGTGGCGAATAAATCAAGGAAGCGCGCTTCATCAGTTGAAGAACCGTCTACGGCAAGAGAAGTTAACTCACTAGTTAATGTTATGGGGTTTTCAAAGCCACTTAAAACGTTAATAATAAGTGTCGCTTGCTTACTTTGATCAACCCGTGATTTTGCAATGATGGAAGTAGTGCCCACTCCAACGAATGACAATTGACCCATGCTTGTAATCGTGACGATATTTTCATTACTAGATTGCCACAAGATGGTTTGATCACTAATTGAAGAAGGAGCGATTGTCGCTTGTAGATTAACTGGTGAACTATTTTTTAGTTTTTCAATCTTACCACCGATAATCTCACTAGATTCAATGGTGACGCCGGTAACGGCGGGTTGATTATTATAAATGGCGATATGCCCCAAAACTAACTCGGCGGTTTGCCGTTCCCCATCGGGACCCTTTGCTAAAACATGAAACGTGCAGTTTTTTGTTTGATCGGCGTATTTCCATCCCGCTACATAGCCAGGATCAGGTTGCGTATTTTTCTCGCGATATTTTGTTGAAAGCATGGCATCGACGACATTGATGGAAATGAGACCGGGAGTTCCTTCGTCCGATAGAACGTAATAGTATTCACTTTCTCCTTCAACGGCAAGTTTAACAATGTATTGCGAGTAACTGCTGATGACATCCATTTCAAAGATGACCGCTTTAGAAAAATCAAGCAGCAATCTTGGCGTTTGAACGCCTCCATAATTATCAAGGCTTGCATCGATATTCCAAATAATGACGGTATCTGACGACGATTCATAATTGGCGACCCCGGCGGGAGTGCCGCTTCCAAAACCACGAATATCCTGGGGCGAATAAACGACGCTATTTCCATCCCAAATTGGGATGCCCGAAGAAGTGCTAATGCTAGAATCAGATATCACGCTTGTGGTAATTTCACTTGTTGTAGATGTTAGACTCGTTTCAGAAATTGACTCGTTGCTTAAACTGCTTGTGCAGCTAGAAACGATGAATGACAAGGTGATGAGCCCAAATATTTTAAAAGTTTTATTTTTCATCTAGTTATAAACACACGATGCGCTTAGTCACATAATCGCGATGCCCTTCCTCGGAAGTTATTTCTATCTTTAATGTGTAATCGGTGTTGGGCAACATATTTTTGTCATAATGAAACACCATCACGGGAACTCCATCGTAAACGATAATATCGTTGAATGATATCGTCATATTCACAACTTCATCATCTGCCGGAGTGAGCGTTTCAATATTGATGGCGCTCGAAGAAGTCAATTGTTGCCGCGTGACGATGTTTGTTAAATTGACGGCTACCGTTTTTCGTACTAGTGGCACTTCGCCCACGAAATATTGATCATCCTCTAGAACTGGAAATGAATTACCTGGAAGTTCGGCGGCGACTAGCGACCCCCGCGCGGGTAACCTTATATTAATTGAACCTGAAACATTTCTTGCAATGAATGATTGTGAGGATAAATCAAATAAATCATAGGAGGTCTCAGGCCCATCATATCTAATTATTCGATTGTCTTCATAAGGGTTGAAAAGAAGATAATGGGGGAAATCATTTCTTCCAAAACTATCGGTTTTATTTAAATCAATTTTTAGAATAGCTTCGATGTTTGTCGGACTCACGATCGACCCAAGCCCACCAATGAAGGCCGAGCTATAAAGGCTTAAATCCGATGGTTGCCCAAACATCGTCGTGGCATCACCCATGGCATAACCAGTGGTGCTGTTATAGTAATTTCGAAATCCCTCATATACAAGAGATCCCTTTAGATCAAACGGCAAATAACGATTCATCGATTGGTGCGATAAATCATGAGTATGTGGGAAAAACACCCTAGCATTATTGACAAGATTAAGCAAATATTGCCCAATTGCATCGGCGTAGCGCACATCGTATTTGACTAAAGGCGCTAAAGTTGTCGCCAAATGGAAGGAATTCATCGCAAAGGCGTAATCGCCGCTTTGCCCGACGAGGCCATGGGCGGGGAAGCCGCCAAGATTACCATTCATGACGGCCCAACCTGGTCGAAACGCGGAATCGCCATCAAAAATGAAATCAAGGAACTTTCCGACATCATAATTCGTTTCATACTTGGCATTAAGAATCGCGGCCACATACGGCGCATAGTCGGTTAGAGCTTCATAATTGGGATTTTTTTGATAAGTTTGTAAATAATCAAGCACTTCTTTGGCACCATCGAGATACTTTTCTTCTTTAGTCATTTCATAAGCGGCATAAAAAATAAATGCTAATCCGCCATTGGGAGGCTCAATATGACCGCCAGTAAGCGTTGGTGATTCAAGCACTACATTAAAACCAACAAACTCAAAGTCTGGCTGGCCGTTAGTTTGAAAATATGGTAATGCCTCAAGCCATTCATCGGCCCCATTAAGGACCATTTCGCGCATAAAAGGCGTGGATTGATACAGGTCGTACAAACGTGTAAATATAATTTGAGGGAATAAATCGTACCAGAAGCTTTGCCCCTGTATACCATAGTTGTGGACTAGTTTTGAACCTGTGTCATAACTAGCAAATGTCATCTCGACAAAATCATATTCATCGCTTCCAAACATTTGCGATTGTTTATCAATGCCGAGAAAACTGCTTCCGAGCACGCTAGCGATTGTCGTCATTGCTTCGCTACCAGAGCTGATGACACGATTATCGCCAACATAAGTTGGCAATCCGAATGTGCGTTTTAAATAACCAGTTTCTAGTGGATCATATACGGGAGGCTGCCTAGGTTGATCAAGCCAATAACCGATAGGCTGCCAAGAAGATGGATCAGTCGATATGTAAGAAGGCAACACGACATTTGGGTTGTTGGCAAAATTGAAAACGACATCATCTAATTCAATTGCTGCTGAGCGATAATCAAAATATTCATAGTTTGATGGTATATATGGAAAATGAGTTACGGTCGCAATTTTTTTATTAATTCGAGCAGCGGGCGTGGGATATATGTATTCGGATGAACTAGTTAGGGAAGAATCAAAATAAGACGATGATATTTCGTCTGAAGAACTCGATGGAACTAGAGAACCACAACCACCGACCAAAAGCGCCGTTATACTAATAAAACCATATTTAAGGTGTTTAATAATTGCCACCTCCAGCATTTCTACTTAATAAGTATATCATAGCAAAAAGAAATAAAAGAAAATTTAACAACCATTAATTAAAAAATTAATCTACATACGCATTAAAAATTTAATATCTATCTTTAGAAATTGCGTACTGTATGGTTTTTTACTAGCAATAATAGTCGAAAAAAATTATGCAATTATGGTCAAATCTTTAACGGAATCTCGCTCGGAAAGGTGTGATCTAACTTGTACGAGTGACCGTTTGCCCTTGATGGCATCAATCATGGCAGTGAGAGCCTTTCGCGCCATACTATCTTTGTGGGGACCAAGAGACGTTAACTTCGGCAACAAGTTATCGCAAAGCATCGTATTATCAAAACTGACAACGGAAATATCGTCGGGCACACGCAAACCATTAATTGAAAGCATCGTATATAACTTTTGCGCCGCTGAGTCGCAATGGCAGATGTAGGCCGTCGGCATGTTATCAAGTGGCAATTCAGTTATCGTCTGACTGCGTTCGATGTTTTCATTGATATGCCAAGCGGAATTAAGCGGATTTCCTGCTTCGTTCATGGCCTTAACATACCCTAAGTAACGGTCTGAGATTGCGGTTGTTTTATTAATGTTGCCCACAAATCCAATCTTATGATGGCCTTTATTCATTAAATAATGAGTCAGCATGTATGAAGACTGATAATTATCAACATATATATAATTGCATGCGTACAGGGGTGAAAAAATATCGATAAAGATGCTTGGTAAATCACTGTTTTCCATATATTTAAGAATTTTTTGGCTTAGTTCACAAGCGAAGAAAACGCCATCTGGATTATAGGCCGAAATAACATTTTGGATTTTTTCAACTGGTTGTTCCGGTTCGATGAAGGCTACTTGCAGCATGCTATTTACTTTAGCGAGCTCGCCTGTAAGAAAATAGAAGATTGTCGAGTAATATTGTTCCGATGGGGTAAGGAAAAAATCTTGATTGATGAAGAAAAGAAATCTTTTTTTGTTGATTCCCACGCTTGAAGATTTTCCGACATAACCTGCTGACTTGGCGTAGTTTTTGATTTTGCGCCGCAATTGCTCGCTTACACCCTTTTGATTGTTTAATGCTTTAAAGACGGCGACGGTGCTCACATTCATTTTTTCAGCGATGTGCTGTAATGTTATTTTTCCCATGTTGATCCCTTAAGCAAATCTTAATGGATAATTAATCAAAAATAAAGTTAATATTTAAAATTAATTATTTTTTAATTATCTTTATCTTGGATTTATCAACACTAATGCCATTAATTTCTTATAACCTTTTTGGATAATTGCTCATTTTAAATTTCTTTGTGATATAGTCAATTTATTAAAGCGAAAAGATGAAAAACGATTATTTAATTTGGAAATCGACACCCCGTTTACCGAGACCATTGCGTCTTCAGTTGCGTTCAATGAGTGAGCAACAAATCGATGAATGCTTTGGGACCAACATTGATTTTGGAACTGGCGGTATGCGAGGCATCATGGGCGCGGGGACTAACCGCATTAATGATTTAACCATCAAGCAAGCGACGATGGGATTAGCTCACTTTTTGTTAGAAAATCACCACCATCCCACCAAAGTCGTAATCGCGTTTGATACCCGCGATAACTCAAAACATTTCGCCATGATCTGTGCGCAAACGCTGGCTTACTATGGTATTCAAGCCCTCATTTTTAAAGTGCCTAGACCGACTCCTGAATTATCGTTTTCCGTCCGTCATCTTCACGCCGATGCTGGAATTGTCATCACGGCTAGCCATAATCCTCCTAACTATAACGGGTTCAAAATTTACGATGAAAATGGATGCCAATTTGTGCCTCATAAGGCTGACAAAGTGCGACAAAAAATGATTGCTTATGGAGACTATTTTGAATTTAAAACCGCTGCCTATAAAGAATATAAAACGCAGGGATTGATTGCAGAAATTGGATTAGACGAAGATGAAGCCTATTTAGACATGCTCCTAAAACTATCGGCCCATTATGAAGAACCAAAAAAATTAAAGATTGTCTATACCCCACTTCATGGTACGGGTATTGCTTTTGGCGCTAAATTGCTTTGCAGATTAGGATATCGCGTTACCACGGTAAAAGAACAATCCGTAGTTGATCATCAATTTTCCACGCTGGAATCTCCCAATCCTGAGAACACTTCTTCGTTTATTCTGGCCGAACGATTGGGAAAACAGTTGAATTTTGATATTTTATTCGCCACCGATCCCGATGCTGATCGGCTTGGAGTGGCTTATAAAGACGGAGAAAAGTATTCCTATTTAACTGGAGCGACTCTGGGCGTTTTAATGCTCGACTACTTACTCAAAAGTCGCCCAATCGATAAGAAAGCCAAGCGCGTTTTGATTACCACGATTGTAACGCCCCCACTAGGATCAATCATGGCTATAAATCAAGGTCTTGAAGTGATTCATACTTTGACAGGATTCAAGTTTATCGGTGAGCAAATCGAACTCCTTGACGATAAAAAGCGGTTCTTCTTTGGATATGAAGAATCCAATGGCTATCTTATTTCACCTGAAGTGCGCGATAAAGACGCTTTTCAGGCCATGGTTATTTGCGCGGAAATGTTCAACAACTACTTGAATGAAGGTGTATCGATTTCGATGGTGCTTGAAGATATTTATAGACGATATGGATATTTTGCGGACGACTTATTGACCTATCAAATGAATGGTTTACAAGGAATTGCTGAGATTGACCGGATTATGGACATAGTACGCGCTAGTGGCCACCACCTTTTCCATTCCTTTGACATAAAAACAATCGAAGATTACCAAAGTTCACTTGGGTATGACCTTGATTCGAAGAAGCAATATGCGATTTCTTTGCCACAATCTAATGTCATAAGGTTGACATTCAAGCAAGGCACCATCGTATTTCGCCCCTCGGGCACCGAGCCAAAACTAAAAATTTACCTTTCGTTGCGCGGAAGCACGCTTGAAGTGGCTACAAAGCTAAAGGAAGAGGCAATTAAAATCATCGATGATATGCTTAAAAAGCAGCACTATGAATGAACTCCAAGTATTGAAAATAAGACCGATATTTCAACAAAAAATATGGGGTGGTCAAAGACTATCATCGTTTTTTGAGGAACTACCCACCAATGAAAATATCGGCGAAGCTTGGGCCATATCGGCACACCCATCAGGAGATTGTCTGATTGAGAATGGTCCCCTTAATGGTCTTCGTTTAAGTGATGTTTTTTTAAATCATAAAGACTTATTTGCCTTTGATAAGCACACTACTTTCCCACTCATTGTGAAACTAATTGATGCCCAAGCCGATTTATCGATTCAAGTTCATCCAAATGATGAAATGGCCCATTTATATGGACAACAAAATGGCAAAGAAGAAGCCTGGATTATTCTTGATGCCCCAAGCAATCATCAGATTCAACTTGGTCATTATGCCACGACAAAAGATCAATTTACAAAACTTGTACACCTTGGACTTTGGGACAAATTGCTCCGATATCAAAAGGTTGAAAAAAATTATTTCATCCCTGTACGCCCAGGAACACTTCATGCGATATTAAAGGGTACGTTATTAATTGAAATTCAACAGTCATCAGATGTGACATTCCGCCTTTATGACTATGATCGCCTTGATGAATCAGGGCAAAAACGGGACCTGCATATTGCCCAATCAATTAATGTAACAAGCATTCCAGATACATCCATTGCTCCCAAGAAATTGCCTTTGTCTCATTCCAACAAACGCGAGGTTATTTTTGATGGCGCTTACTTTTCAATCGAACAATGGAACGTCAACCATTTGATGAAGATAGAAAATAAAACGTATCTATTACTGACAATTCTTGAAGGCGCTGGCATGATTGAGGGAAGAAATTGTCATAAAGGCGATAGTTTCATTATCACCTCAATGGCGACTAACCTAGAACTATCCGGCTCCATGAAATGCGTGGTTTGCTATCAAAGCAAAGGGACAAAATGAAATACGCAATTGGCATTGATATTGGGGCGACGAACACCCGCATTGCCATCGTTGATGACCAAGGGACCGTAGTCTGGAAAAAAACTGTTCCCACGGTCAAAAACGACTTAAATGGCCTTGTTACGCAAAATTCCAATCTCATTAATGAAGCCCTTGAAATAGATAAAGAGATCATAGAAATTGGCATTGGAATTCCAGGACCCGTAACTCCTAAAATAGGGTTTGTTCATGTGCTTCCTAATATTGGAATGGGCAATTTTGATATTGCCAAAATACTACATCGGAGATTCAATTTGCCGATCACTGTAATGAATGACGCCAATGCGGCAGCTTATGGCGAAGCTATATGCGGTGCCGGAAAAGGATATCGAGTAGTCCAATATATCACCCTATCGACTGGAATCGGCGGGGGCCTAGTAATTGGCGGCAAGGTTTATACCGGCAAGCACGGGTTTGCCCAGGAAATCGGCAATATGATTATCGACCCAAGCATTGATAAACCTAATACAAGCATGAATAAGGGTAGTTTTGAATCTTGGTGTTCTGGGTCAAGCCTAGTACGGATGGCCAAAAACAAAGGTTTTGCACCAAAACATGCCGGAGATGTTTTTGCTAACCCAGCATGCGAGGACATCATTAATGAATGGGTCAATCACATGGGGATGGCGATTTCCAATATGATTACTTTATACGAACCCGACGTTTTTGTCATAGGTGGAGGCTTAATCAAATCCTCCCATTACTTTTTTGACAAGATTATCGAAGCGACAAAACCATACACTCATGATGGAATTAAACCACACATTATTATTAAAATGGCTTCTTTAGGGCAAGATTCGGGCGTAATTGGCGCTGGGATTATGGCTCTTTTAAATAAGGATATTTGGTTTTAATAGAATCGAATAGTCTTTAACTTTAATTTAATCAAATATTAATTATTTTTAATCTTTAAGAAGCGTATGTTGACATTTTTATTCATGTGCGCATATTATAAGAATGTATTTATGTAAGCGCTACTATGAAAAGGAGAATATCCCATGAATAAGAAATTATTACTTTCTTTAGTCCTAGTTTCCGCGGTTCTTGTGGGCATTAATTTGCCAGACGCTGATAACGCAAACGAAGTTAATGCAGAGTTTCTGCCCTATCAAATACCCAATGGCGGGTTTGAAAATGGCGATTTATCAGGATGGACTAGGTACGGAATTTGGAAAACTAGCGAAGAACCAAATTTAATTGCCTTTCATCCAGAGCGTGTGGTTTCCACCGCATACTATGGATCCGGTTCTACCGATCTATACAATCGCGAAGGTAATTACCATCTTGGAGTTTATGCGTATCCCTATGTCGAAGCTAATAAAAACCTAAACCAAGAAAGAATGGGCCACCTTAGGTCATCAAACTTCTTATTGGGCGGCTCTGGTTGGATTAGTTTTAGATTGGGCGGGGGAAAAAGCACCGCTACTGCATATATGTCTATTCGTTTAGCAGACACGCACACAGAGGTTGTTCGTTTTGGAAATCGTCATTTTGGAAAAACCGCTTTGTCTGGAACTTCAAATGCTGAAGCCTATATGTTCCAATACTATTATGATTTAAGCGAATATCTTGCCGATGAGATGTACATAACATTGACTGAAGCCGCATCCCATGAGTGGTGCGTATTGTCCGCTGATAGTATTATAACTTATTACTCGACAGCCCCAACCATAGGTGAAAATCCACCCAGTGGAGACCTCCTTGCAGTAGATATCAAACCATCAATAAATGGAGTTAGCAGTTCAACTAATGCAATTTCAAATGAACTGACGTCCAATATAACCAATTGGGAAAATCCTAATAACGTATTTAGGTGGGATTCAGCAGCTAGGACTAACGCCATTCTCGGAAATTCTGATCTTGGCGCGGCGCGTTCGCCGGCGTTTAATATCAATGGAACTAACACTCACCTTCTTTGGGATTGGGAAGGGAATATTCAAAACGATAAGCAATTATTCGTTTCAGTTAAAGAAGTTGGAACAAATATTGAAGTTAAAAGATTGGTGAGGAGAGCAAATCTTAGTACTAAATCAGGTGGTGGTTTAGACAACCATTGGACTAGTTTGGCGGCCCTTAATGTTTCAAAAGAATATTATGTTGAGTTTATTGATAATTTGAATGAGGACTGGGGTTGTATTAGCGTCAAAAATGTTCGATTGCGCCCCTCTAATGACGAAAAAGTGGTATCAGGAGATGAAGCGGTTTCAATAACACCATTGACTACTGATTTTAGCTTGACATATGTTCAAGATGCAAAATCATACGGAGCATACTTTCTTGAACAAACAGCATCATATTGCACCGCTCTTGATGGAGGAAACGTCCCTTGGACAACATTAGAAACCGAATATACAACATTATCAAATGATGCAAAGAACTATTTTGTCGCGAGTGGCACCACTGATGCAGAAATCGTCGGTGCAAGAGATAGATTTGTATTCCTCTATAATAAATATAAGCCAACACATCTGTCATGGAACTACTTCCTCGTCAGTTCGACTAATGCACAATACAATCCTTTGGCAGCCAATCCTGAAATGGTACAAAAGGGAATTAACTTTGAAAGCATGTCGACTATAATAGTTATTTCAGGTTTATTCTTGCTTGGCACGGGTTTCTATCTATTTGGTCGCAAACGGATAAATTTATAAGCCGATATATTGGAATTTCAACTCTGTAAAATCAATGGTGGAAAAGGTGGAATGAGTCAACCACACCATCAAAACTGTAAAATCTAAAGTGGAGAGCTATGATAGCGAATATCACGGCTCTTTTCTTTTCGTTTTAGAGTTAGAGGAAATGAGCAAAGCTCGTTTTCGGAATCGTTCAAAATTATGATAACCATAAGCGGACTTGATGATGGTTTTGAGATGGTTGT
>WOYI011319728.1_pt1 | contig 39702 bp, 31 predicted proteins | sample 6423411 | NCBI WGS metagenome assembly WOYI01 (sample SAMN13441803, study PRJNA592873) | oil field metagenome | biome: oil field; feature: oil-well bore; material: oil-contaminated soil; isolation source: oil-contaminated soil from oil-well borehole | place: Germany: Wietze | collected 2016-10-18 ...
ATGTTATACTACTAACGAGGAAACGCATGTTTTTTTATAAGAAAAACTTAATCGATCTCGAGAAACGCTACGAGCATAGTCACGCTCTTTTTATGAGTCATGATAAGACGATTATCGATCGTCTCGCTTTAATAGCCAATCGAAATATTTTGTATGGAACGATTCACGATGACTTTGATGCTCGGTTTGAAAAAATTAAAAGTCAATATCTTGGCCCAATTTCCGGGACGTTTAAATCGCTGGAAGATATGGTCGCTAGTAAAAACAACAAAGGTTTCAAAAATCTATACGAGCCCGCGCGAAACATGATCAACAACTTCGAAAAAGACGTTGATTCCCTAACCAAAGATCTAGAAAAAATCATGCGTCCTGAAGAAGATACGCGCGCACTTGGCTATTCCATCAAAGAAGAAATTCGCCACCTTAAAGAACTTTACCGCTTACATCAAGACGAGTTGTCGCTAATCGAAAAATCATTTGAGCGCTTATTTGCTAACATCGATGCAAGTTTAAACAAAATCGATGAACTAATTGAGATTGCCGATTATCAAGAAGCCTCATTATTAATCAACAAATTAAAAAGATTAGCCGTTCAAGTCGACGGTGTCATTAAAGAAGCCCCAACGCTAGCCGTGATGATTCAACGGGTCATCCCCGACAAAATCAAAGCGCTTAAAGACGAAAGCGAGCGCCTGGTTAAACGGCAATATCCCTTGCACCATTTAATGCTTAATGTCACGATTGATAAAATAAATGACGAATTGATGGCCCTAACGAGTCAATTGAGCAATCTGGACATTACCGGCATCCATGATAAGCTTCGACTCGCAGGCGAAAAGATTGAAACATTTTATGCGAAATTTGAGCTTGAAAAAGAAGCCAAGGTTATCTTTGATGAAGAATATCAAACTACCTACAAATTAGTAAATGATATCGAGCGAGCGTTTGTCAAATTGAATGCGACACTGCCGCAGATCCGGCAATATTATGTACTTGGTCAAGACAAGGTCGCTAATATTGAAGCGATTCGCCAATTAATAAGCAAAATGAATATGACAAAACGGGGGCTTGATACGCTTGTGCTTTCCGCCACTAGACAGCCATATTCGCTTCAAGTCGACATCATCAAAAAACTCAAGATTGAAAGCGCTGAGGCGAGCCAACTAATCGCCGATTTCAATCATTATTTATCATCGTTGAAGACGAAGTCGGATGAAGCGTTCCAGCTCGTCAATGTATACTACTTAAAATTAAAGCATGGGGAAGACGTTCTTTCGCAACTCGATGTTGAAAGTTTGCAGGAAGAAGTCGCCCCATTATTTGATGACTTTTATGATTCCTTGCGTCTTGTCTTCGAGACATTAAAAGTCCTTCCAATCGATATTGGCGTCGTCGAAGCGCATGTCGACCATTTAAAGAATGATGCCGAAGCTTTAATTAATCGGCTTGAGCAAGAACTAAAAACGATGCAATTAGCGGAAAGCGCGATATTGCACGCAAACCGCGACCGGCGCCGTCTTACCGATTATAATCGCGTGTTGACGATGGCAGAAACCGCGTTTGCTCAAGGTTCGTTCCAACAAGCATATGTCGAGGCTGGCAATTTATTAAAGCGCATTAATGCGCAACTCGAGCGAAAATAAGCGGGTATTGCCCGTTAAGAGCAGGAGTTAAATATGAACAAAACCATTTTATATGCCGAGCATGAGCGTCTAAAAGCCAACATCGTTCCCTTCGGGGGCTTTTTGATGCCATTATTTTACAGTTCGATTGCCACCGAACACGACGCGGTTCGCCAAAACGTCGGCATTTTCGATGTTTCACACATGGGTGAAATACTGATTAAAGGGCCGGAAAGTTTGGCATTTGTGAATCAACTTGTCACTAACCTAATTCCCACTGGTCCCACCCTAAAAGCGACTTATGCGCTCATGTGCAATGAATTTGGGCACGTGATTGATGACTTGTTCGTGTATCCTCTTGAGGCGGACACTTACCTACTCGTTGTTAACGCCGCAAATGTCGATAAAGATGAAGCATTTATTCGACAGGCGGCCGCCCCCTTTATCGTGACGATTGAAAATGCATCTTCTGAATATGGACAAATAGCGCTTCAAGGACCTAATGCTTTCAAAATGATGATGGCATTATTTGGGGCTTCGATTGATGACTTAAAATTCATGCAGTACTGCTATAAGACGTATGATGGCCATCAAATTCTTGTGTCACGGTCAGGGTATACTGGTGAAGATGGCTTTGAATTATATGCCGAACCAAACGCTATCTTAAAACTATGGCGTCATTTTGTTGATGGTAGTGGTGTGACACCTTGTGGCCTTGGTTGCCGTGATACTTTGCGCTTTGAAGGCGCCTTATCGCTTTATGGACATGAAATCGATGATACGATTTCACCACTTGAAGCCGGCCTTAAATTTGCCGTTAATTTCAATAAAGAATTCACTGGAAAAGAAGTATTACTTAAAGAATTCAATGAGGGCGTTAAACGTAAACTAGTTGGCCTGGATATTATTGGTCGCGGGATTGCCCGCGCCGATTATGAAGTGTATGCTGACGGGGCAAAAATCGGTAAGGTGACGACGGGATATTTATTGCCTCATCATCAAACGCCATTAGCGCTAGCCTTAATCGATCGCAAATATTGTGAATTAGGAACAATGGTGCAAGTGTCGATTCGCAATCAATTAATTGAAGCTCGTGTCCGGGACACTAAGTTCATGGACAAGAAATATAAACGATAAAGGAGTATTCATATGGGCGAATTATTTTCTTTGACGCATGAGTGGGTTCGAATTTCGGGAGATACCGCGGAAATCGGTATTAGCGATTTTGCTCAGCATAGTCTTGGTGATGTCGTGTTCGTCGATTTACCGCGCATTGGCGATCAATTTGATGCCAAACAAGAATTCGGGGCGATTGAAAGCGTCAAAGCCGCATCCGAACTTTTAATGCCGATTAAAGGCACGGTTATTGCTATTAACGAAGCGTTGATTGATCATCCGGAGATGATTAATACGAATCCTCTTAAGGCCTGGCTTATTAAGATTAAAGTAGCGCAACCGGTTGATGTCGCGCACTTGCTTGATGCAGCTGCTTACGAGCAACTAAAAAAAGAATGAACCACAAATACTTACCGCATACCGAGCAAGAAATTAGCTCGATGCTTTCATCGCTTGGATTAACCGCCCTCGATGATTTATTTTCACATCTTCCCGCGGCTATCCGCTTTCAAGATTATGGCTTTGGCGCTCCCCAAAGCGATTCTGAAGTGCGCGCTTCCATGCAATCCCTGAGCGGGAAACCATTAATTCCGTTCCGTGGCTATGGCGCTTATGACCATGAACGACCAGCGATTGTCGAGGCTTTAAGTTCGCGCCAAGAATTTTTGACTTCATATACGCCATATCAGCCAGAAGTTTCCCAAGGTACACTTCAATATATTTTTGAATTTCAAACATTAATATGTGAATTAACGGGCCTGGATGTTAGCAACGCTTCAATGTATGATGGAGCGACATCGGCCGCTGAAGCGATGATGATGGCGGTTAATCATACCAACTGCAAGCGGGTCTTGGTTTCGGATGGGATCCTGCCCCATGTTCTAAATACGCTAAAGACTTATGCTCATTTCCGCGGTGTCACGCTTGAAGTAGTGGCTTCGAGTAATGGCATTGTTGCCAACGATGAGCTAACAAAAGCTGTGCAAGATCCATTTGCCGCGTTCATTACTCCTTATCCTAATCGGTTTGGTATTATTGAACATCTTGATACATTTTCAGACATCGTTCATGCCAAAAATGGTTTATTAATTGTCTATGCCGATTTATTGGCGTTGACCCTTTTTAAAACTCCTGGTAAAAGTGGCGCCGATATTACTTGTGGCGATGCCCAAAGTTTAGGGTTGCCCCTGGCTTTTGGCGGACCCTATTTAGGGTATCTAGCGACGTTACAAACATTGGTCAGGAAGATGCCGGGCCGCATCTGTGGGATGACCAAAGATAATCGGGGCCAACGCGCTTATGTATTAACACTGCAAGCGCGCGAGCAGCATATTCGCCGCGATAAGGCCAATAGTAATATTTGTTCCAACCAATCGCTATTAGCGCTTCAAGCGATGATTTATGCCGCGACGATGGGAAAACAAGGACTCACACAAGTGGCCATGGGGACAATTAAGGCGACTCGTTATTTATTTAACTTGCTAATCGGCACAACATTATTTACCCCTGTGTTTAAGGCTCCTTTCGCATTTGAAGTCACACTCGATTATGTCGGCGATTTAGGCAAACTTAATTCGCACCTTGAAAACCGAGGGTACCTCGGACCGATGCCGCTTAGTGAGCATCGAGGCGTGTTTTACGCAAGCGAAAAGCAAACGAAACAAACGCTCGATGATTTTGTGGCCATCATTAAGGAGATCGACCATGAAATACGATAAGTTAATTTACGAATTATCAGTACCTGGTCGGATCGGATATACCTTGCCCGACCAACAGCTTGATGATCTTGCGATTGAATCAATATATGATTCCGCTTTACTTCGCTTTGAGTCATTAAATCTACCGGAAGTGTCCGAGTTTGATGTAGTTCGTCATTATACCAACATTTCCAAACTTAACTTTGGCGTGGAAACTGGTTTTTATCCTTTAGGATCCTGCACGATGAAGTACAATCCAAAAATCAACGATGAAATCGCTTCTTTGCCGGGATTTAAGAATATTCATCCCCAGCAATCGGAGGGCTCGATTCAACCTTTGTTGAAGTTATATTACGAGTTACAGACGATGCTATCCCATATTGCGGGAATGGATGAAACATCCCTAAATCCCTTTGCGGGCGCTCATGGTGAGCTTACGGGTCTCATGATTATGAAAGCCTACCATGAACGAAGAGGCGACACGCGACGGACTAAAGTAATTATTCCTGATAGCGCTCATGGCACTAATCCCGCTTCCGCGGCGATGCTCGGGTTTGACTGCGTTACGATTAAATCAACCGCACAGGGGTTAATCGACCTTTCAACTTTAAAAGAACATCTAGGCGCTGATGTGGCTGGAATCATGCTCACCAATCCGAACACGCTGGGCTTATTTGAAACCGATATTTGTGAAATTAGCAAGTTGGTCCATGAAGCGGGCGGATTACTATATTATGATGGCGCGAATTTGAATGCCTTACTTGGCATTGCACGGCCTGGGGATATGGGGTTTGATATTATGCATATGAATCTCCATAAAACATTTTCGACTCCCCATGGAGGCGGTGGTCCGGGAAGTGGCCCAGTTAGTGTCAAGCGCTATTTAGCGCCCCTACTTCCTAACCCGCGGATCGTGAAAGATGGCAATCAATATGTAGTAAAAACGCTTGATGATGCCATTGGCCAAATTGGTGGTTTCTATGGAAACTTCCTTGTCTATGTCCGCGCCTATGCGTACTTAAAGTCGATGGGAAATGCCCTTAGTTCGATTGGTCCGCTGGCCGTCCTTAACGCAAATTATGTTGAAGAAAAGTTAAAAGACTTGTATCGATTGCCTATCGAAGCCAGCTATATGCATGAATTTGTGTTTAATGGACTGATTGACCAATCCACGGGAGTTAAGACGCTCGATATCGCCAAGCGACTGCTGGACTTTAACGTGCATGCCCCAACGATTTACTTCCCGTTATTGTTTGATCAATCGATTATGATTGAACCGACCGAAGTCGAATCGAAGGATACCCTCGATAACTTTATTGCACTTATGAGAAATATCGCTCATGAAGCCATTCATGAACCGGACTGCTTGAAACTGGCGCCACATTTCACACCGGTGGGTCGACTCGATGAAGTGACCGCGGCGCGTCATCCCATATTAAAGTATCAAGATTATGGCAAATAAATTCGATTACATTGTCATCGGCGCTGGCCCAGGCGGGACGGAAGCTGCCCTCACGATTATCCACCAAGGTCAAAGTGTCGCCCTGATCGAAGCTGATAAATGGGGTGGCACTTGTCTGTTTCAAGGTTGCATTCCCACCAAGGCGCTGTTACATGCGAGTAAAGACCCTTTAGTGGGCGATTTGCAGGGTTTATTCGCTAAAATATTTGGGCAAATCAATGCGATTTCGACAAATTTAAGGGCAAATCTCACGCGTTGGGGAGTCACCTTAATACAAGGGGTGGCCACTTTTGTTGATGCCAATCGCATTTCTGTCAATCGGGAAATTTATGAAGCCAAGCATCTAATTTTTGCAGGTGGCTCGAGCCCCATCAGTCTAAATATTCCGGGCATTGACTTTCCTAATATTTACAATAGCGAAACGATTTATTCGCTAACAGAAGTTCCATCACGATTGGCGATTATTGGTGGTGGTTACATTGGATTTGAATGGGCCAATATCTTTTCAAATTTTGGAAGCCAGGTAACGATTTATGAAGCGCTACCGCAGGTCCTTTCCGCATTTGATGATGATATCCGGCGGCGTCTATTAACTAGTTGGCGGACGCGGAGTGTGCGCATTGAAACTTCATCGCGGGTGAAGGCCTTTCATCAAGATGGACCCGCAGTCATTGTTGAAACCGATCAGATGGAGACATATGATGCCGTTTTGATAGCGATTGGCCGGCGGCCAAGTGATGCCGTTGTTCCCCCCGGTGTCATCAAAATCGGCGATGCTAATGGTGCCCCATTACTAGCCCATAAAGCCAGTGCAGAGGGCAAAGCGATATTTACTGGTGATTTTTCACAAGTAATCATTCCCGCTGCCATGTTTACCGATCCCGAAATTGCCACGGTTGGGGCTTCTGAACAATCGTTAAAACAACAAGCTAGATCCTATAAAACATGTAAACTTCCTTATCGTGCCAATAGCAAAGCGTATGTTACGGGAGTGGAAGAAGGATTTATCAAACTCATGACTGATGAAGATGGGCATTACCTGTTAGGGGCAGCAATCATTGGTTATGAGGCATCAGATATTATTAATGTTTTAACGTTAGCAATTCAAGAAAAAATTCCAATCGCCAAATTAAAACGCCTGGTCTTCCCTCATCCAACAATTGGCGAAGTGATTGCCCAAGCGCTTGATCTCATTTAAGAAAAACGGCCTGAGGCCGTTTTATTTTTGAATTTGTTTTTTAGCGTTATCAACGAGTTTTTGGAAATTACCAAAGTCGTTAATCGCCATTTCTGATAGCATTTTTCGGTTGATGGAAATATTGGCTAACCGTAAGCCGTGCATCATTTGGCTATAGGAAATATCGCACATTCTGCAAGCGGCATTAATGCGTTTAATCCATAATTTACGGAAGTCGGATTTGACTTTGCGGCGATCGTTATAAGCATATTGCAATGAATGCATGACTTGCTCTTTGGCTGTCTTAAATAATAAGTGTTTGCTGCCAAAGTAACCGCTAGCTTGTTTCAATACTTTCTTGCGTCGTTGACGGGTGACGCTGCCACCTTTTACACGTGCCATGTGCTCGTCCTCCTATTGCGAAATCAAGACGCGAATGCGTTTGACATCGGAATTGTGCATTTGACCGCCTTTGCGTAAATGCCGTTTTTGCTTCGTAGTCTTATTGGGTGCTAAATGGCCGGTATAGGCTGATTTATGCATGATTTTACCACTTTTGGTAATCTTGATACGCTTCATTAAAGCGCGTTTGCTTTTCATTTTTGGCATGATATTTCCTCTATTTCTTGACTTTACTAGCTAATATGGCAATCAATAATTTTCCTTCAAGCAATGGTCTCTTTTCAACGGTCGCGAGATCTTCAACCATCGCGATGAATTTCTCCATTGTGTCCACGCCATTTTCTTGATGTGCCAATTGGCGACCACGGTAGCGGAGCGCGACTTTCACCTTATTACCATCTTCTAAGAAGCCCCGGGCTCCCTTGACCTTGACTTGTAAGTCGTGATCACCGATTTGTGGTGTTAGTTGAACTTCCTTAATTCCGACAACATGTTGGTTTTTCTTCGCTTCGCGTTGTTTTTTTTGCATTTCAAAGCGATGTTTACCATAATCGAGAATTTTGCATACGGGTGGGTTGGCATTGGGGGCCACGCATAAGAGATCGAGATTTTCATCGGCCGCGGCTTTTAAAGCGGCGTCGCGGTTCATGATGCCGAGTTGTTGCCCTTGGGGCCCAATTACTAACATCTTGGGAAAACGAATTATTTCGTTGACCAGATCGGTATTTTTGGAATTAGGCCGCACAGGAATGTTGATATAAGCTATAAAGGTCTCCTCCTTGCTAATAAAAAACGGACGCGTGGGCGCCCGTTGTTAATAGTGTCGACTAGCTATTTACCTATTCGGAATCCGAATCAGGTGAGAAGGGGCGCTTCTGCTTTCTATTTATTGCTTATAAATGATAACAAGATGTTTAGTTGCTGTCAATCATTTTATCTTAATAGGATGGAGACTGCGCGCGCTTGCTTCGATCCTTAATCCAGCGATTAATTCGTCGATGCCAAACGAAGATTGCTGCTCACTTCCATAACGCCGCGCCATGACTGAAGTGGCCGCCACTTCCTTATCGCCAATCACTAAGGTGACGGGTACTTTCTGGATTTGAGCAAGGCGGAGGCGATAGCCAAGTTTTTCACCGCTATCGTCGATTTGAACCCGCAATCCAGCATTAGCAAGTTGTTCGGCGATTTTCTTTGTGTAATCAAGGTGCATTTCTTGTTGGACCGGAAGCAAGATTACTTGGACGGGAGCCAACCAAAGCGGGAAGGCGCCGCCAAAATGTTCAATTAAGATGCCAATAAAGCGTTCAAGGCTCCCATAAATGGCCCGATGGAGCATGATGGGGCGGACCTTTTCATTGTTCTCATTAATATAAGTTAAATCGAAACGTTCGGGCAAATTCATATCGAGTTGAATCGTACCGCATTGCCAAACACGATTCATCGAATCCTTGAGTTTAAAGTCAAGTTTTGGCCCATAAAAAGCACCATCGCCGGGGTTAATGGTAAATTCCTTGCCAATTGAGCGACAAGCTTCCGAAAGCGCCGCTTCCGACCGATCCCAAATATCCAACGACCCGATATAATCTTTTTCGGGACGCGTTGAAAGGTAGATATCGTACTTTAGGTCGAACATATCATAGAAGAAGTCAAACAAATGCAATAAGCGCACGACTTCGCTAATAAGTTGATCGGGACGGCAGTAGATATGGGCGTCGTCTTGTGTGAAATTACGGACGCGAAATAAACCACTTAAGGCGCCACTGGCTTCATGGCGGTGCACGAGTCCTAATTCGCCGACACGAAGTGGCAAATCCTTATATGAATGGAGGCTGTTCTTATATACAAGCATGCCACCAGGGCAATTCATCGGTTTAATGGCGAAATCTTTATTTTCAATCGAAGAGGTGTACATGTTTTGGCGGTAGTTATACCAGTGCCCGCTTATTTCCCATAATTCTTTGGAAAGCATAATTGGGGTTTCCACAAAGGTGTAGCCTTCTTTGCGGTGCACTTCATACCAAAACCGTTCCAAAATTGTTTTTAAGGTTAGTCCTTTATCGAGCCAGAACGGAAAACCTGGACCATATTCAGAAATCATAAATAGCCCTAACTCACGACCAAGGCGGCGGTGATCGCGCAGTTTGCGTTGTTCCAGCAATTCGAGATGTTGTTCAAGCGCTTCTTTTGAAAAGAAAGCTGTTCCGTAAAGCCGCGTTAATTGCTTATTATCGCTATTACCACGCCAATAGGCACCAGCAATTGACAACAGTTTGAAATGCTTGACATAACCGGTACTTGGCAAATGGGGGCCGGAGCATAAATCGATAAAATCACCTTGGCGATAGATGCTGATGGGCGAAAGAATTTCTTTGATAAGTTCAACTTTATATTCGTTGTCTTTAAATAGTTCGAGCGCCTCTGCACGGCTTACTTCTTGACGCGTTAAAGGTAAATTGGCTTGTGATAAGCGTTTCATCTCGCGTTCGATTTTTTCAAAGTCGGCGTCGCTAATCGTCACGGGACTATCGACATCATAATAAAAACCTTCTTCGATACTGGGACCAAAGCCGAATTTGATGCCGGGATACAAGTTTTGCAGCGCTTGGGCCATAAGGTGGGAGGCATCGTGGCGCAGCATGTCGAGTGCTACCCCATCCGTTTCATCAATAAAGGCGAGGTTACCATCTTCAAAAATGGGAGCTCGCATATCAAAAAGTTGACCATTCAAGCGGTAGGCCAAGCATTTTTTGGCAAAGCCCGGGCTCATTAATTTGGCGACGTCAAACCCTGTCAACCCTTGCTCAATTTGTAATTTTTTTCCGTCCGGTAATTCGATCTTTAGCATAATTATTTCCCCCTAAATATAAAAGCGTCCTTGCTAAGGACGCGATCGCGCGGTACCACCTTAATTTACATCGTGTGATGTACTCTCGATTGTGTTAACGCCACAATGACGGTGAACTCTTCGTTCACTGCTCCGAAGTGGTACTTGTCATCCATCGTTAGGATCCTCCCACCAATTGATCCCTCGCTAGTAACTTATGACGTCAAGCGTGTCTTCATCAACGCATTTAATATTATAAGCCGATTGGTTTAATTGTCAAATTGTGGCGCCGACTTTTAAATTAAAGCCAAAGCCGACGGTTCCAGGACCAGTATGGGCACATACGTTAATGGATAAGGGTCTTAGATGGATGTCAAATCCCGGGAAATGTCGTTCGAGGAAGTGATACATTAATTCGATGTTAGCGGCCGAGGTATCGAACTGCAGAATGTCGATGCTGTATTTGCTGGCATCGTAATTCTTTTTCTTCAATTCCACAAGTTCGTCCTCAATTGCTTTTTTTATGTGGCGCGTGGCCCCTTTTTTGCCAATTTCGCCATTTTCAAACGATAAAATAGGTTTGAGACCGATGAAGTTGCCAATGGCCGCCACAGCCGGAGACACCCGGCCACCGTTTTTGAGGAACGTTAAAGATTCGGGGATAAAAATCACGAATTCCGAGCAAATTCTTGGTGTAATTTTTTCCTTTATTTCCAAGGCCGAGAACCCTTCATCGCGATATTTCAAAGCTTCAAGTACATGATTGGCCATAAACGAGCAAACGGCCAAAGAATCAATGACGAGGACTTTGTCGCCATATTTTTCTTTGCAGGTGATGGTGAATAGCTCAAACATCGAGGAAAGCTTACTTGAAATGGTAAAATGGACGACTTGCTCATATCCTTGGGCGAAAATGGCTTCAAAGAAAGTTTCGATTTCAAATGGTGTTGGGGTCGAGGTGGAAATGTGACTTCCTGCCCGCATAAATGTGGCGAGCTCTTCTTTGGAAATGTCGATATCATCGTGGTATTCTTTGCTATCGACGATAACGTTAAGCGGTAAAACGAAGATGCCAATTTCTTTAGATTCGGTTTGGGAGATTGATAATGTCGAGTCGGAACTAATGGCGATTTTCATGAGGTTACTCCTTGAGGTGTTTTGTTGTTAACAGATAAGAATTGGAACGCAAGCGAGGTGGCGCCCATAAGCCCGGCGTCATCTCCAAATTCAGCTGGGCGCAGATTCCCGCCTTTTACTCGGGTTGTGAGCTTTTCGAGAAAGATATCTTTTGATTTCATCACGCCTCCCGCTATAGCAATGATATCAGGTTCAAATTGATGTTGCACTAAATTCAAAAAAGCGCTCATTAAATCGAGCCAATCATTGAAGATGGCTTGGGCTTGAATATTTCCCGAATTGACAAGACTAAAGAAAAGACTCGAAGCTTGAACAGGCAAATTGTTTAGGGCACATAAATTGATAATACCCGTGCCGGAAGCGATTTGCTCGAGTTCATAATATCCATTTTTATAAGGGAAAAGCGTATGGCCAATTTCATCGTTTGAATATTGAAGTTGATGATTGACGACAAGGGCACCCCCGATTCCTGTGGAAGTCGTAATAAAATAAGTGCGTTTGAAATGTTTGCCAACGCCTAAATTGGCTTCCGCTAAAGCAGCGACGGCGGCATCATTTTTGACAAATACCGGCTTTTGATATTTCTTTGTTAGAAATGAGGCTAACGGAATCTCTTTGATCTTGATATTTGGCAGGGTGGTAATAAACCCCTCGTCATCGACCCGTCCAGGGACGCCAATCGAAATGGCGGATACATCGTCCATATTCACTTGCAACGCACCGATTATTGAGGCCACCTGATTAAGAAAAGCCGTTTTATCTCCAACGATGGTGGTAAAACGCATCACCTTATTAATGCGATAAAGCTCATCGACAAGGGCAATTCGCATATTAGTGCCACCAATATCCATGGAAATCACTTGCTTCATAAAGTCTCGCCCCGTAATTTGTTGAGCGTTAATATTTTCATGAAGTTCGTTTTACCAGCACCAGTCGGGACGCCACCTGTCAAGATAATTGTGGAACCAGGAGCAAGGCCAAGTTGTCGTGCTTTAAGTAGGGCGAGGACTTCCATGTCTTCAATTAACTGAGGCAGATGTGGCGCTAAGAAGGCATAAGCACCCCAAACTAATCCAAGTTCCAATACGGTCTTCCGGGAATCAGAAATGGCGATTATCGGGCACACCGGACGCGCTTTGGAGATGCGACGCACGGCATTACCAGTTTCCGTGAAGCACACGATTAAGGCCGCATCGATCAATAAAGCGGTATTCGCCACCGAATTGGCGATGGCATCAGAATTTATCTTTTGGCTACTTTCGTAGGCTTCCAGCGCAAGTTTTCCATAATCGAGTTCGCACTCCATCGTGGTAGCGATTTTGGATTGCATCGTGACGGCTTCAAGCGGATAAGTTCCGGATGCCGATTCGGCTGAAAGCATGATGGCGTCGGTGCTTTCGATGATGGCATTGGCTACGTCGCTTACTTCGGCTCGCGTGGGCCGGGGATGCGTTTGCATGGAATCGAGCATTTGCGTTGCCGTAATGACGGGCTTCCCAACTCTACGGCACATGGCCACAATATGCTTTTGAACAATTGGAACGCGTTCGGCTGGAATTTCCACACCTAAATCGCCGCGGGCCACCATAATGCCATCGGCAACTCCTAAAATCGCTTCGAGGTTTTCGACGCCTTCTGGGTTTTCAATTTTAGCGATGATGGGGATCGGTTGCCCGCCCAATCGTTTGATGGTTTCTTTGATATCGATTACATCTTGGGGACGCCGCGTGAAACTCGCGGCAATGTAATCGACTTTGTGGGCGACGCCAAACGCTAAGTCTTCCTCGTCTTTTTTAGAGATAAAGGGCATTGAAAGGCGCGCAAACGGAGCATTAACTCCCTTTCGGCTTTTGAGCCGATGGGCATTTAAAGCGATGACGAGTAGTTCTCGTGTTTGATGATTCTTTTTGATGATTTCAAAGTCAAGGTTACCATCATCAATTTTAAGATGATCGCCAATCTTAACATCGTCGAATAATCCCGAATAAGTGACCGATATCCGCTCAAGATTCCCTAAAACAGGTTCCATCGATATCGTCAATGTATGGCCTTTGGGAATATCGATAGCATCGTTTTCTAATAAGCCTAAGCGTATTTCTGGTCCCCGTGTATCGAGCATAACTGGTATATAAATACCGGTATCTTTTTCAAGACGCCGCGCCAGTTCGATTTTTGCCAAATGTCCCGCATAATCGCCATGCGAGAAATTTAAACGCATAACATTCATACCAGCTTTTAAAAGTGAGAGTAACATCTCATATGTATCAGAGGCTGGTCCGATTGTGGCGACGATTTTTGTTTTTTTGGAAATATTTAGCATACTATTTTAAGTTATCGATGACGCGTACTAGATGCGTATGGGGATTCCGTTGCATCGCTAAGGCTTCATATATATCATAATCAACCATCTCGTTCCCGACGATGGCGATACAGCGACCGGATTTCCCTTGGACGAGGCAATCGATGGCGTAGGCACCCATCCGTGAAGCCAAAATACGGTCGAAGGCCGAGGGTGAACCGCCACGTTGAATGCGCCCAAGCACTTCGGCCCGCGATTCAAAACCGACTTCTCGTTCAATTTCCCGCGCTAATTCCTGAACGTCGAATAGTTTTTCGCTGACGATAATCATCGCGTGTTGCTTGGCGGATTTCTTTTGGGCGAGCATGGCGTCCATGATATCTTTTTTGGGAATCAAATGATCGCTAGACACGATTAACTCGACGCCACAGGCAATCCCGGAAAATAGCGCTAAATCGCCAGAGCGGTTGCCCATAACTTCAATAATCGAGCATCGTTGATGACTCGAGGTTGTATCGCGTAATTTATCGACAGCGTTGATGATGGTATTTAAGCATGTATCAAAACCGATTGTGTAGTCAGTACAAGCGATATCGTTATCGATGGTGCCGGGAAGACCAATGCAGTTGATACCCATTTCAGAAAGCTTTTTGGCACCCATATACGTGCCATCGCCACCGATGACCACGAGAGCATCAATACCATGACGCCGCAGTTGCTCAACGCCACGTTGCCGGACTGCGGGATCGGCAAATTCAGGTAAGCGCGCCGAGCGCAGTATCGTACCACCAAGATTAATAATACTCGACACAAACGAACGATCGACTTGTTCGATTTGACCTTCGACTAAACCTTTATAACCATTATAAATGACGAACATGTCCTTGCCGTTTTTTAGCCCAGCCCGAACAATCGCCCGAATGGCAGCATTCATACCTGGGGAATCGCCACCAGAAGTCAAGACGCCGATGCGTTGTACCATGAACGAGCCCCCTTTGCATCAATCTAAAAAATATTTTAGCATTTTATTAAGTGTTATTTAATCATTGGTTGCATTTACTTAAAGGAAGTACGGCGCCACGATTGGCTGTATTTTTTCATACGCTCCGATAAGGCGCGTTTGTTTTGAAGATTTTCTTTTAAGTATTGGTGGCGCGTACCGCGAGGAATTACCACAAATGAAGGAATGTCCTTCATCGATTTTTTTAAATGTTTTTTGATCAATTCATAATTGAATGATTTGCAACTAAAAATATCAAACATGATATCGCCTGTGGTTAAGTTGTAGTGGAAACTAATATGGCTCTCGGCAATCATGGTGATGCCCGACAGATAAGATGGGTTTTTATTGGAATCGAAAATAACATAGGGGCGAATGATGGGCGTCATTTCCACGTCGGCGACCAATTGCTCGAGATATTTGAAAATATATTCCATAGTGACCGGCTTTTTGGGAGTTAACCTTGCCAAAATGTGGGGACCGAATATTTCGCTAGGATCAAAGGGAACGACTTCTTCGCGGCCGATGCTGCGGTCGACGGTGACGACATTGGACTTGTCACGATCAAACGGCCAGTTTTCAAAGAATAAAGCTTCGGCTTTTGTCTCGTTGAAACCTTCGGGGTCGTAAAGATCAACGAAGTAGCACGCGAGTAACGGGAAAGTGTGAATTGTTAAATGACCACCCTTAAGAAAGACGAATGAAGAAATACCGATGTCTTCTGGTTCAGCTCCGTAATAATAGGGCAACAAAAACGGCGGCGCCACTGGTGTCAGTTTAAGGCGCGCCGTAATTTCATTTAAAGTGTTTTGGATATATTTGATATCGTTGAGATTATTTCGTTTTACCCCATAGGCGTCAAGCATGAAGTGTTTCATTATCATTCCCCTTTTGCACTAAAATCGTAGCAAAAACAATAGGTGATGACAACAAATATATTTTGGAATTTTTAACGATGCTTTTTCCACCTTAAATAAGTGCCAATCATACGCTACTTTTAATTGTTTTGTGGAGAAATACAAACAATTTGCCAAATAAATAAAGGCGATATGAACGCCATTTTTCTTTTTCATTAACTATAATATATAGTATCTTATAGGTGTTAGGAACTACCACATGGATTATTTATCGACTCATGATTTCATTACGATTCGCCGCGCTAGCCTGATAAGTGACATCGATCGCCGGTTAGTTACCGAATTGTATCAACCGCTCATTGGTCATCAAGGCGTGGCTTTTTATCTAACGCTCGACGCCTTCCACGATTTGACAATTTCTGGTGAGCCGTGGCCGCTTGAGGCCTTGCAAAACCAAACCCAGTTGACCATTCACGATATCTCGCTTGCGAAAGCCTCGCTCGAAGCCGTGGGGCTAATCAGATCCTACGCGATTTCAAAAGCCGATTATCGCGACATTGTTTTAGAACTATTTGCTCCCAAGAGCCCGCAAGACTTTTTTGATGATGTCGTTTTAAGTGGCATGATTGAACAATATATTGGTCCCGCGATGATTAACAAAATGCGGCTTCATTATGGAGCGCCACAGGCACTTGAAGGCTACGATGAACAAACGACGACATTTGGCGAAATGTTTCATCCTGATTTTACAAATCCCTTGTTTTTTGGTACTAATGACCAACGATTAATTGGTCATAAAGCCCATCAACCAGAATCAAAATTTGATCGCCAAGCGTTTTTAGCATCAATTAAGAAAGCAAGTAATTGGAAGTCCATTGTGTTTTCAGAGCCCGTTATGAAAGAAATTGAACGTTATGCGAATTTATTTGGTGTCGATGAGTTGGCCATGGTCGAATTGACATTGACATCAATTGATCGCGATGGACAAATTGATTTTTTGAAACTTCGCGACCTGGCCGCTCTAGAAACAAGATTCGCTTTTTCTAAAACGCGGACAAGAACCGTGGCGAAGGTGACAAGCGCGACTTCAAAAGCCCAAAAGATTAAATTGATGGAACAAACCGATCCCAAAACTTATTTCCGCTATAAAAATAACAATACGGCTCCCGCTTTAGCGGATATGAAAATCATCGATGATGTACAAACGCGTTATAATTTGCCTTTTTCGGTCATTAATGCCTTAATCGACTACGTGTTAGAAACCGCTAACTCGACATTCCCGCGATCATTGGTCGATAAAATCGCCGCTTCATTAGCCCGCGCTCGCGTCACTTCATCAATTGACGCCATGGAATATTTGCTCAAAACGACCCGCAAGAAAAAAATCATTAAAAATGATGGGGAACTAAAGGAAGCAGATGTAGCGGCCACTTTAGATGTTGATATTGAAGCTCTTGTGGCTGCGTTCGAAGAAGAAAAGAACGGTAACAAATAATGGATAAAATTCAAGTATCACAAATATTTATCGATGATTTCGAACAAGCGATTGAAGAACAATATAAGCTGCTCATTAATAATGAAGCGGTCGTTAAACTAATTGACGAACTTCATGCCACCAAAGCAGAAGTGCTCGAACATATCTCGATGTTTCTCGATTACCTTGAAGATCAAACTTATTGCGCTAATTGTCCCGGCCTTGTTTCGTGCGCTAAAACGAAACGCCATTACCAAATTAAACTTCAACGACGCGGTAAATTTATCGAACGAAGTTATGCCCCTTGCCCGCTTCTTAGCGCCCAACTTGATCAAGACCGCCGCTATTGGATTAGCGATTTTGACGAAGAACTAAAAACGGCGACAATTGCCAGGATTGATGAAAAACAGACACGCGCCAACGCCATTGCCGCGGCCATAAGCGTTATTAAAGGCGAAACATCACGCTGGTTATATTTTACGGGGAATCACCGCACTGGCAAAACGTATTTGATGATTGCCTTTATTAATGAGTTACTCCAAAGAAATAATGGGCAAGCCGCTGTTATTTCGGCCTCGACGCGATTTAAGGAGTTATTAGATAGCGCCATTAACGATAAACAAGGCTACAAGACCTTATTTGAGCGGTATACCGATATCGACATTCTAGGAATTGATGATTTTGGAAATGAATATAAAAGCGACTTTTTGCGCGATCAAATCGTATATCCCTTATTGCTTGAACGTGCCAAAAACAAAAAAATCACCTTTTTCACAAGTGATTTTAAAATAAGTGAAATTGGAACTTTGTATGCCACGACTGAAGCCGGTAAAATCCGTGCCAGACAACTCGTGAGATTGTTAAAAGATTACTGCGGCAGCGAACTAGAAATTGGCGGACTCAGCGGTCTTTATTAACGTATTAACCGCGTGATTAATCGCTTTTTCGGCCATAGTTTGCAATTCTTTTTGCGTTCCATCGTTAACGATTAATTCATCGACGCGATTTTGGTAGACGGCAAACTGATTTGTGGCCGCTAATTTTAGGGCTAACTCAGGATAAGCAAAGTTTTCCTTAATGCGCTTTGTTTGGATGTCATATGAAGTAGTGACACCAATGATGTAATGCGCAAGATAATCCCATTTAGCATCGAATAGTAGCGGTACTTCGACAAATACAAGCGGCGCCTTAATTTCTTTTAACCGTTGCAAAACCTGGGCTTTGATAATGGGGTGGACCCATTTTTCCAATCTCTTTTTAGCGGGTGGATCCGTCAAAATGATATCGAGGACTTGCTTAGAATCAATGCGGTTATCAGGGAATGTCGTGTGCAGTAATTGAGCGACTTTGGTGACGCTTGCTGGTTGCGCATATAATTGTTTAACCATCGCGTCGCTAGAAATCGTGGGGTAACCTGCTTCACTTGCAAGGCGCAAAATCGTGGATTTACCGGCATGCATCGCTCCGGTGATGGCCACCACGAGCGGTAATGAGCGATTAATTTGGCATCTGGGGCAAAAAGTTGAGCCTCGGCCTTTAACCTTTATTTTGGCGAGAGGAGTTTGGCAGCGAAGACAAGGTTTTCCCGCGCGGTTATAGGCGAATAGCTGCTGCTGAAAGCGGCCATCAACGCCTTTGGCGGCGTGATATGTCCTAATTGTGGAACCGCCGGCGGCAATCGCTTTAGCCAAGACTTCGTTTGAATTAACAAGGAGGCGTTTTACTTCATTCAATGTCAAATAGTTCCCGGGTAGTTCGGGGTGTATTTTAGCGAGGAACAACACTTCATCAACATAAATATTGCCTAAGCCAGTCATAATCGTTTGGTCAAGCAGCAATTCCTTAATGGGACGTGATGATTTGTTAAATATCGTTAACAAGCGACGAGGGTCATCGATATTAAATGGTTCTGGTCCAATGTTGCTTAAAGGTGGTTCCTTTAAATAGGTGGCCCGATTTGATAATTGCATCGTGCCAAAACAGCGTGAATCGTCATAGCAAATTTTAGTGCCATCGTTAAGTTCAAACACAACGCGGGCATAGCGAGAATCGGGTTCATCGAGGCGGCCATCGATGTATTTGCCCTCCATCCGCAGATGCGAGATTAAAATTAAGTCGGTGTCAAACGTAAAAATTAGAAATTTGCCAACCCGGTCCATCTTTTTAAATGTGCGCCCCGTTAAACGGGGGATGAATTCTTCCTTCTTGGATTGAATCATGCGCCAATAATTGACGCGCACTAACGAAATGGTTTTATTGATGATTCGTGGTTCTAGTAAGCGACGAACGGTTTCTACTTCCGGTAATTCTGGCATATCAATCCTTTAACAAATACCATGAGGCGCCGACAGTTGCTGATACCTTAAGTTTAACATCAAGCGGCATCGCGTGTTCCATGGTCTCGATAACGAGTGCTTGAAGCTTGTCTAATTCGTCGTTTGGAACTTTAAAGATGAGCTCGTCATGAATTTGCATGATTAATTTGCTATTTAAATCCGCTTGAGACAATTGGGCATCAATCTTAATCATCGCGATTTTTATTAAATCGGCTGCCGTTCCTTGAATGGGGGCGTTCATGGCCGCGCGTTTAGCGAATTCGCGCGTTTGATAATTTGCATCATGGATTTCCCTTAAGTAGCGGCGTCTTCCTGTTAATGTGGTGACAAACCCATTATTTTGGACATCTTGCACGAGTTGATTCATGTAGTCGCGTACTTGAGGATAGGTGGCGTAAAATGTTTGGATGATTTTTTTAGCATCTGCAGCCGGAATTTCTAACTGTTCGGACAAGCCCCAATCAGAGATGCCATAAATAATGCCAAAATTGACGGCTTTAGCTTGGCGGCGCATCAGTGATGTAACCTCTCCTTCATGGGCGAATAAAGCCTTAGCGGTAGCCGTGTGAATATCTTTATCGGAATTAAAGACATCAATTAAAGGTTGGCATTTGCTTAGATGAGCAAGAATCCGCAGTTCAATTTGCGAATAATCAAAGGAAACCATCTTGAAGTTCTTGTCGGGATAATAAAACGCTTGCCGAATCGTACGACTTTCTTCGTCGCGAACGGCAATGTTTTGCAAATTGGGGTCGATGCTCGATAAACGACCCGTCGTCGTTAAGGCTTGGTTGAAAATCGCATGCAGTTTGCCATCGGGAAACAGGTGGTTTTTTAAGGGTTCGATGTATGTGGACATGAGTTTGGCGTATTTCCGATGTTCGAGTAAAAGCGATGGAAGCGGATGTTGCGTCGCTAAATATTTCAAGACATCGGCACTTGTGGACCCCTTGCGATTTTTAGGTAGCCCGAGTTCTTCAAAGAGGATTGTCGCGACTTGTTTAGGCGAGTTGATGTTAAATTCATGGCCGGCCAGCGTATAAATGTTAGTAATTGTCTCCTGAAGTTTTGCCTCAAATCCTTGCCCAATCGCTGCCAACTTCTTAGCGTCGATAGGGACCCCTTCAAGTTCCATTTTGGCCAGCACTAACGCGAGGGGGATTTCAATATCTAGTAAAATGGACAGCGCCCCTTTTTCGACTAAGTCGGCTTTGATTTTAGGCCAAGTCTTACGTAAATGATAGGCAATTTGGCCACAGATATCCGGATTCGCCAGTGAAAATAAGGCGCCATTATCACTCTTAGAAAAAGATGCCCCATACAAGCTTAACGTAGCTTCCGCCGCATTAGAGGTGGAAGTATCGAGGGTATATGAAGCTAGTAAAATATCGATGAAAGGGCCTTTAAGGACGAAACCATTTTTATGGGCTAACACGATTAAGGCTTTAACGTCGAAAACATATTTTGTGATGGTGGTATCGCTCATAAGCTTCTTGAAATCATCATCTTTTTTCGCATCTTCCAGCGCGATATAGACAGTTGCTTTGCCATTACTGACTCCGATGCCTAACAATGGTTCGCGATGATAATTGCCAATTTGGTAATCAAAGTGAAGTCCGATCGAAAAAGATGCAGCAAAATCTTTAAGCGAGGTCACCTGGTTAACCTTTATTAATTGCCCCGTTGCTTCAATTTTCCACTTTAATGGTAAGTTTTTAATAAGTGTTTTTAATTCATAACGGGCACAAAACGAAGTGATTTCTTCAAAATCGTATCCCTGATATGTCGTGTCATCAAGAGAAAAAGGCAAGGTCATTTCGGTATCGATAATCGCTAATTTTTTGCTCAATGTGCCGATTTCTCGATGTTCGAGAATCGAGGTACCAATTTTGCCTCCGATGGCGTTGGCCGCTTCCATGACCGCTTCAAATGTTCCATATTCATGCAGCAATTTGACCGCGGTTTTATCGCCGATACCGGGAATGCCAGGCAGATTGTCGCTGGCGTCTCCGCATAACCCCTTATAATCGGGTATTTGACTTGGGGTGATGCCAAATTCTTCTTTGACGCGGTCAGCGGTCATCACGCGAACATCAGACATCCCTTTTTTTATGAGGTGCACTTTGATGGTATGATTGACTAGTTGTAAAAAATCGCGATCCGATGTGTATAAAATGGCTTCAATCCCTTGTTTATGGGCGGTGTTGGCCGCGCTGCCGGCTATATCATCGGCTTCAAAACCATCGAGTTCAATCGTGTAGATGCCGAGAGCTTTTAACAAAGCGCGGGCAATCGACATTTGTTGAATTAGTTCGTCGGGCGCTTTTTTGCGTTGCGCTTTATAACTTTCTAATTGATCGTGGCGAAATGTCTTTTTTCCGGTATCAAACGCGACCATGACTCCATCGCCTTCGGTTATTTCGCTTAAGACCCGCACTATCATATTGGAAAAGATATAGATGGCGTTTGTCGGGATGCCGTCTTTGGTCCGCATGATGGATGGGCCCGAATAAGCACTTGCGTAATAGGCGCGAAATAATAAGGAGTTGCCATCGATAATCGTTAAACGTTTCATGGACGTTCCTCGATTATTTTAATTTTATCGGCGATATAATTTTCGCCTTTTTCAGTTTCAAAGCGGCCCGAGATGACCACTAATTGATTTTTTTCTAATACGGCGGCGACTTCGGCATAAATTTTGGGGAAGATGACGACTTCAATGTCGCCAGTATCATCGTACACGGTTAAAAAGGCCATCGGTTGCCCCGCTTTTGTTTTGATTGCTTTTTTATTACGGATGATACCACCAATCGTCGAAGTCCCCTTCCCTTGTTTGGCTTCGACGATGGAAACAAGATTATACCCCTTGAGCAATGTTTTTTTATGCTTGAAAGGTGAAGCTGATAAGACAATGCCAAGGACTGCTAGTTCTTTATCAACATTTTCAATCATGTCATCGGGAGCGGAAACAAGTTTGGCGCTTGGGATATGGTTGTCTTGTAATAATCCACCTTCATTCGCATTTAGGGAACTATGAATCGCGGCATTTTGGAGGCCGTTGTTAATGGAAGCTCGTAAGGTTGCCCGTGATTTATTTAAACTATCAAAGGCGCCAGCGTCGATTAAGTGCTCAATTTGTTTGGCACTTATTTTATAGGTATACAGCCGTTTAATGAAATCATAGAAATTGGCAAATGGTTGATCATCGCGCGCTTCAATGATGGCTTCTGCGAGGTCATTACTAATGCCGCGAATAGCGTTAAGCGGGAAGTAAAGTTTCTTATTAAAGACATTAAATGATTGGCTAGAACGATTAATATCAGGATTGACAATCGTCACTTTTAACTGTTGCAATTCTTCAATGTAATTCGAAAACTTGGTATCGTTAAGGGCGGAACTCGTCTCAAGAATCGAAGCGTAAAATTCATAGGGATAGTAGACTTTTAAGTAAGCCATTTGACACGCTAAAATGGCATAGGCCACCGAATGGCTCTTATTGAATCCATAATCGGCGAATTTATAAATGTGGTTAAACACCGATGTCGCGTGGGCAGGATTATATCCTTTGCGAATCGCCCCTTCGACAAAACTTTCTTGGAGTTCGCTAAGTTTACCCGCATCTTTTTTTGATACGGCGCGGCGGAATAAATCGGCTTCGGATAGCGAAAACCCGGCCATGCGCTCGGCAATTTGCATGATCTGTTCTTGATAGATGATGATGCCATAGGTCGGCATTAAGATATCGTTTAGTTGCGTGTGCAAAATGGAGACATTTTCGAGCCCATCTTTTCGGGCGGCATATGATTTGATATTATCCATGGGACCAGGGCGGAAAATTGCCAAAAGGACAACGATATCATCAAACGTCGTCGGCTTAATTTCCCTGATCGCGTGGCGCATTCCATCGCTTTCGAGTTGGAAAATGCCCATCGTCAAACCCGAGCGAATTAGATCAAAAATCTTAGGGTCATCATAGGGCAACGTCTCCAAAGTTAAGGCGACATGATGATTTTGCTTAATCAATTTTAAACAATTGTCAATGATCGTAAGATTACGAAGGCCCAGAATATCCATCTTCAAAAAGCCTTGAGTTTCGAGATGATCCATCTCATATTGAGTAATTAAGTGACCATTTGTTTCGAGTACCGGTAATGATTCGCGGATGTCTTCATCATTTAAGACAATACCGGCAGGATGCATGCCACTTTGGCGAATCAGCCCTTCAATCTTAGTGGCTAATTTGACAATCTCTAGACATTCCTTATCGGAAAGAATCACTTGCTTGAATGCTGGAATGCGCTTGAAGGCCGTCCGTAAATCAAGTTTGCTGTCCGGTAATGATTTGGCCATCGCTTCAATTGTCCGCGGTGAAAATTTATAAATGCGCCCAATGTCACGGAGGGCTTGCTTGGCTTGAATTGTTTGGAACGTAATGATATTTGCAACACGATTCGCGCCATATTTATTGCGCAAATATTCGATGATCTCTTCGCGGCGAATGTCCGAAAAATCAATATCGATATCCGGCATCGTTTTCCTAGCGGGATTGAGAAACCGCTCAAACAAAAGATTAAATTTAATCGGGTCCACATCGGTGATAAAAAGGGCATAACTTACTAATGAACCGGGAGCCGAACCACGTCCTGGACCAACCGGAATACCTGTTTTTTTGGCGAATTTGACATAATCGGCGACAATGAGAAAATAATCAGAATAGCCCATTTCATTAATCATTCGTAGTTCATAATCAAGCCGTTGCAAGTATTCGATATTGGTAAAATCGATATGGCGCGCCTGTAGCCCAACAATGGCCATTTCCCGTAGTTGTAATTCAGAAGTCTGGCCAGGTTCTTTCGGATATTGAAGCAAGGAACCGCGTTTTTGCAGGAAATCAAATTTGACATTGGCGGCTATTAAACCCGTCAAGGCAATTTCTTCATCGGTGTAACTTGCTTCGATTTGCGCCGGTGTTGGCAAGAAGTAAGGACCAATTTGTTCCCGCTCTTCGATGACTTCATCGTGAGCGATGGCGTGAGTAATCGTTAAAATGATGGCATCGCTTGGTTTATGATACTTGATGAACGGAAAAGCGACAGTTTGATAGTTATATTTTTTCGCGATTTCACGGATGAAATCGGCATAGTCCTTATCGTGAGAAGAATATATTTCAATCCCTAAGAAGAAGGTTTCGAATAATTGGTCAAATTTCGCTAATGTTGGGGCGACTTCGTTTTGCTGCGTTTTGAATAATTCGATCAGGTGTCCTTGCCGCGTGGAAAGGATGGCTTGAAGGCCATCACGATGGTCTTTAATAAATGAGGGAAGGACTGTGTTTGCGGAGGCTTGGCTCGATAGTTTCATCAAATTGCGATAGCCGGTTTCACTAGTGGCGATTAGGGTAATTAGTTCACCTTCCACCATTAAATCGAGACCGGCAATGCCATCGATTTGATGGCGTTTGGTTTCATGAAAAAACGCAGGGATGCCAAAAAGCACTTGATAGTCGCTAATGGCGGCTGCGCGATAATCGTTTTCTTTTAAGGCGTTGATAAGTGTGGCCACAGTAAAACCGCTTTGTAAAAATGAATATGATGTGTAAATGTGAAGCGGTGTGAACATCATTAAAAACCTCTTGATAATATTATCATAAATACTAGTTAATTAGTATTTAACAGTGGCTAGCGGACGACTTTTAAGCGAATAAAGCGTCTAAATCGGCAATGAATTTATCTAAATCATCAAGGGTGTCGATTTTGGCTCCGCTGGCTTGGGCATGACCACCTCCGCCGTATTGAGCGGCCACTTGATTAATAGCCTTTTCTTTGGAGCGGATCGAAATGCGCCAGACATTGTCTTTTGGGTCTTCGCTAATCGAGCACCAGACATTGATGCCTTCGATATTGGAAAACAAATTGACATTTTCCTTGCCCCGTTCGGGGGTTATTTTTAGACTCGTCTGAATCTCGTTACTTAATACGTAATAAGCGACTCCATGAGGAGATACCGAAAAGTGATTGAGGACGTAGGCGGTGACTTTTAAGTCTTCAATCGATTTTAGATACATTTTTTGGTACACATCTTTTGATAGATTAATGCCGGTGGCCACTAAACTGGCCGCGGTGGCAAATGTATGTGGTGTCGTTGAAGAATACATGAAGCGGCCTGAATCGCCGGCGATTCCCGAATATAAATAGCTGGCCGCGGCTTTTGTTAAAATATGGCGACGGGGGAATTGATGGATTAAACTTGTGATGATTTCCGAGGTGGCCGCCATCGAGAATACTTCAAGATTAATGTGACCAAAGGAATCAACGACGGGATGATGGTCGATTTTGATGACTACGGGCGCTTTTTGATAGCGTTGATCGGAGATGCGGTCGCGATTTCCCGTATCCAAAACGATGGCGAGAAATGGCGTGGCAAAATAGTCATCTTCGATGATTTCCATGGGCGGGTAAAGGCGTGGTGTGAATGTTACATGGTCATCACCCACATAGCGGATTTCTTTGGCGGGAAAGTTATCTTTGAGCCAAGCGACAAGACCCATCTGGGTGCCGAGGGCATCAAAATCAGGCATCACGTGACGGAAGACGACAATACGATCAAACGTTTGGATTTGATGATATATTTGCCGGACGACCATCCGATAGGGGCGCAAGGCTTGTTTCATAGTTCTGTTATTTTTCATTTCAAGCTCCTTATCAAATTGTATGGTAGATTGTACTAAATAACTATTTATTTAACACAATCAGTATCCAATTTCCTAAATTATGATATCTTAAAAGTAGTGATAAATAAAATTAAACAGCAATTTATCGACCTCATGGCCGTCGGTGAATGCATCTCGTATGGCTCGGCCTGCCCTTCTTTAATCATCCCCTCGCTTCACGAAAAGGGTGTTTTACCACTGACGGGCAGCGCCATGTGCCTTCTTGATTTAATCAATAAGAACCTCAAGATAACGCCACGGTTATTAATGTCGCGTTATTGCGTTTGGATCGGAGAATTAGCCAAAAATAAAGAAGCGCTGCTGGAGCGAATTGACGAGTCGCTTATTCGTAGCGTCCACTTTTTTTTGACTAATAATACAACGTTTGGCTTAAGTCCCGTCTCTGAATTAGCGATTGATAGTTCAAGTTTAGTGCGCCTAGCTCCGTTAGCGTTTTATCTGGCAAGATATGAAGAAATGTTTAGCAAGAATCCCCCATTTATGTATCATCTAATTCACGAACTGAGCGCTCTAACAGTTGGTCACCGGCGCGCTTCGGTCGCCGTGGGCATATATTTGATTATCGCTCGCGATTTGATAATAGCCCGCGTTGCAAAAAATAAATATTTGACGCCCACACAGACTAAGCAAGTCGCCCGTCTCGCCATCAACAAAGCTTTAATTTACTATAATTCAACCTATGAATATCGGGGCGAAACGGGACATTATGCTTTATTGCAATTCAATAAATTCCAACAAATGCATTTAGAAACGGTCACCATCAAGGAATTAGGTAAGACAAAATACGCTGTGGATACGCTTTTGTTATCCCTTTGTATTTTCTTTAGATATCCGCATTTTTCAGGGGCGTTACGGCAATTAGAGGTGATTAAACTCCCCGATGTGGGCGCACTGACCGCCAGTTTATACGCTATTGCGTATGGCGCCGAATTAAACATCACCTATAAAAAAAGATTCGAACAAATGCTCGGATCTTAGATTAGATATTATATAGCGTTTAAAATGTGATAGGTATCACGGGCAATCATCACTTCCTCATCGGTCGGAATGATCGCGACTTTGATGGCACTTGCGGGGGTCGAAATCATGGCGCGCACTCCTCGTAATGGAAGATTGTATGCGGCGTCATAACTGATGTTTAGCGCTTCTTTAATCTCATCAAGAATCATCGCGCGATAGAAACCAGCGTTTTCGCCGACACCCGCGGAAAAGATAATTAAATCGGCACCACCTAAACGGACGAAATATTGACCAATAAAATCGGCGATGCGCCGCACGAATAATTTGCTAGCTAAGATCGCCCTAGAATTGCCCTTATAGACGGCTTCTTCGATTTCACGCGTATCGTTTGAAATGCCAGAAACACCAAGCATACCAGATTTTTTATTAAAAATCTCATACATTTCTTCATGTGTTTTTCCCGCGCGTAGGGCGGAAAAATGGAGAACGGAAGGATCGATATCACCAGTGCGTGTCCCCATCATAAGCCCTCCAAGCGGAGTTAGGCCCATCGAGGTGGCGACGCATTTACCATCTTTAATCGCGGTGATGGAAGCGCCAGAACCAATATGACAGGAAATAATCGAAGAATGCGCGGGGTTTCCTAGCATTTTTTGGCCTTCTTCGGATAAATATTGATGCGAAGTGCCATGAAAACCATAACGGCGAATATCATATTTTTCATAATATTCATAAGGAATCGGGAACAAGAAATCTTGTGGTTCCATCGTTTGGTGGAAAGCCGTATCAAACACAGCGACATGGCCGACTTTTGGCAGGATTTCTTTAAAAGCGCGATAACCAACAAGATTTGGTTTGTTGTGAAGTGGCGCTAAGGGGATTAGAGCTTCGATATGTTGGGCGCAGGTTTCATCAAATATGGTACTCGTAGCGTAAAATTTGCCACCTTGAACGACGCGGTGGCCAATCCCTGATATTTCATCAAAGGAAGTGATAATTTGATTATCCACTAAAGCTTTTAAGAGTAGCTCGACACCAACTGCGTGATTGGGAAGCGGATGATTTTCCTTAAGCTTCTTACCACCAAATTCAATTTTAAAAAGGCCATCATCATGGCCAATACGGTCGGCCATTCCCGAGCAAATGACTTGTTCAGACGGCATGTCGAATAATTTGAATTTTAGACTGCTGCTCCCGGCGTTAACTGATAAAATTTTGCTCATAACTACTCCTCAACAATATTTAAATCTTATGTTAATTGCGTAGTTTTAGCAAGTAAATATAGGTATAATTGCCAACGATTTTCATATAAAAGAAAGCTCATTTTTTGTATAATTAATGTTATCTTGGGAGGTAATAATATGGCGTATGGCATTTTATATGAGTACTTGCTAGGACAAACAATCGTCGCATTCCGCTATTTTGGAGCCCATTTCACAACCCAGGAGCGGATTGAAAAATATCGTAATGGTAGGAAAAAAATCGTCAAGGAGTCGGGCGTCGTCTTCCGTCTTTACGCTCCCTTAGCCAGCGATGTCAGCGTCATCGGAGAATGGGATTCTTGGGATTATGGCGCCCATAAGATGACGCGCGTTGATGAGGCGGGCGTGTACGAAATTTTTATTCCCGGATTGTCCAATTATCAATCATACAAATATCATTTTAAAAACGCACATGGGATTTATGTCGATAAGGCTGATCCCTTTGCCTTTTTTAGCGAATATCGTCCCAATACGTGTTCGCGTTTGTTCGATATCGAAAATTTCATGTGGCACGATGAGGAACACATGACGACGAGGTCGCGCTTTTTTGATAAGGCGATGAGCATTTATGAAATTCATTTAGGTTCCTGGAAGGGCGCCATTGATGGTCGTAATCTCAGTTATGAAGAAATCGCCGATTATTTGATCCCCTATTTACGAGACCATGGCTATACCCATGTAGAAATCATGCCGATTACCCAATATCCATTTGACGGGTCGTGGGGCTATCAAGCGACAGGTTTTTACGCGGTGGACTCGCGTTACGGCAATCCGATGCAACTCATGGCGTTTGTTGACCGGATGCATCAAGCGGGGTTTGCCGTCATTCTTGATTATGTCTTAGTCCACTTTGCCGCGGATGCATTTTCGCTGATTGAATTCGATGGGACGAAGATGTATGAATATGCCGATGGCATCAACACTTTTAGTCAGTGGGGCTCGCCGCAGTTCGACCTTGGAAAAGATCCCGTCCGGAGTTTTTTGATGAGCGGCGTCAATTACTTTTTAGAGTATTTCCATTTCGACGGGATTCGCGTCGATGCCGTCAGCAACATCTTGTATTGGGATGGCGATTCGAGCCGGGGCGAAAATACGGGCGCCATTGAGTTTATCAAACGACTCAATGGAAAAATCCACTATCGACACCCCAGCGTCATGATGATTGCCGAGGATTCGACGGCGCATCCGGGGGTAACCAAACCATTGGAATTCGGCGGTCTTGGCTTTGATTATAAATGGGACATGGGCTGGATGAACGACACGCTGAAGTATTATTCCAAAGACCCCATCTTCAAAAAATATGAACACAGCAAAATTACATTTTCGATGGCCTATTTCTTTTCAGAAAACTTCTTATTGCCCTTATCCCATGATGAAGTTGTGCATGGCAAAGGAACGATTATTAATAAAATGTGGGGCGATTACGATACGAAGTTTGCCTTGCTGCGCAATTTGTATACTTACCAATTCGCGCATCCTGGCAAAAAATTAAACTTCATGGGCAATGAACTTGCAAGTTTTGATGAGTGGAATGAATTGCAATCCCTCCCTTGGAACCTCAAATCGTATCCAAAACACGATTCGGTTTCGCGGATGATTCGCGATTTGAATTTAATCTATAATGCCGAACCAGCGATGTATATTGAGGAATATAATCCGGTTCGCTTCAATTGGTTGATGGTCGATAATGCCGATCAAAGCGTCTTCGCCTTTGAGCGCCATGTGGGCGCCAGCCATTTAATTTTTGTTTTCAATATGACGGGAAACTATTATCATAATTACGATATCGGCGTGACACGGAGTGGCCGATATGAAGAAATATTCAATTCTGACAAAGATGTTTATGGTGGTTGGAACCAATACAATGGGGCGCCGCTGAATACATACGATCAAGTCGGGCCCGAAAACCGGCCGTACACACTAACAATAAAACTTGCGAGCTTTGGGGCGCTAATCCTCAAGTTCCAAGAAGAATAACTACGTAAGGGAGCTTTTATGTTTAACTCAGTCACCGCTTTTAAGCAGGAATATGAAACGCGGCTTATTGAAAAATTTGGCCGCGATGTTGCCAATAGTCACATTACCGAACGTTATGACATCCTGGGCGGCATGGTTCGCGATTTTGCCGGATCCGATTGGCGTCGCACCCGCGAGAAGACGCTTGCCACAGGGCAAAAGCAATTAATTTATTTTTCGATGGAATTTTTGATTGGTCGCTTACTCGTTAACAACATGCAAAACCTTGGAATCTATGACATCGCGAAACAAGGACTCGCCGATTTGGGCGTTGATATCCATGAACTTGAAGTGCTGGAAACCGATGCCGGCCTTGGTAATGGTGGCCTTGGTCGTCTTGCCGCCTGCTTTCTTGATAGCATCGCTTCCCTTGGATATCCCGGACACGGCAACTGCATTCGCTATGAATATGGTTTCTTCAAACAGAAGATCGTCGATGGGCGCCAGATTGAAGTTCCCGACCAATGGCTTGTCAATGGCAATGTCTGGGAAGTAAGAAAACTTAAACACGCCGTGGAAGTTAAATTTTATGGTAACGCCGAAACATATTTAAAACCCGATGGTGGCTATGCGATTAGGACCGCCAATGCCGTCTGCATCAAGGCGGTGCCTTATGATATGTCAGTGGTTGGCTATCGCAATCACGTTTCCAATTATTTGCGCTTATGGTCAGCCGAACCGAGCGAAGAAAATCTCCCCACCAATCAACGATTTGAAGAATATCTTCAGACTGTGCGCGAATTGACGCATGGTTTGTATCCAGACGATACGACTGAACACGGCCGTATTTTACGATTACGGCAACAATATTTTCTGGTGTCCGCGGGACTTCAATCGGCCATGCGTGGCCATAATCGGCGTTATAAGTCGCTAAAAGAATTTTATAAATATTTCGTATTCCAACTTAACGACACCCATCCCATCTTAGCGATTCCGGAGTTTATGCGATTATTGATTGATGAGTTTGGATATTCATGGGATAACGCTTGGTTTCAAGTGACGCGCTGTATGGCTTATACCAATCACACGACGATGACGGAAGCTCTCGAGAAGTGGCCGGTCCATTACATCCAACCATTGATTCCCCGCTGCTACATGATTATCGAAGAAATCCATCGCCGCAGCCAAATGCATTATAACGACATTGGCGCTAGCGATGATGCTAAGCGCAACATGGCCATCATTCGCGATGGCATGGTTCATATGACTAATTTAGCGTTATATACCTGTTTCTCCGTCAACGGCGTCGCGGCGTTGCATACCGAGATTTTAAAGAAAGACACCTTTTTTGATTTCTTCAAGGTTTTCCCCGAAAAGTTCAATAACAAAACAAATGGAATTACGCATCGGCGCTGGTTCTTATATGCCAATCCCGAACTCGCGCAATTGGTGAGCGATAAAATTGGTCAGGATTGGATTATGAAGCCCGAACAATTAGAAAAATTCCTGCCATTTGCCACCGACAACGACGTGCAAACGAAATTTTTAGCGATTAAGCAAGCAAGCAAGGACAAATTAGCAGCCTACATCAAAACCAAAAACAATATCGAGGTCGATCCTCATTCGATTTTTGATGTCCAAGTGAAACGCTTGCATGCTTATAAACGGCAATTAATGAATATATTTCACATCATGTATTTATTCAATCGGATGAAGGAAGATCCTTTCTTTAGGATTCGGCCCCAAACATTTATCTTTGGGGCGAAAGCCGCGCCAAGCTATGTGTACGCCAAAAAAATCATCGAACTCATTAATGCCGTCGCCGATTATGTCAATCGCGATCCGGATATTAATCCGTATATGAAAGTCGTCTTCTTAGAAAATTACGGGGTCAGCCTAGCCGAGATTATTATTCCAGCCACCGATGTATCTGAACAAATTTCCACCGCTGGAAAAGAAGCCAGCGGCACCGGGAATATGAAATTCATGATGAACGGTGCTGTAACGCTTGGCACGCTTGATGGCGCCAATGTCGAGATAGCGGAATTTGTGGGTCGTGACAATGCCGTCATCTTTGGCCTTAAAGCTCCCGAAATTGCCGAATTAAAGCGCAAGGGAACATATAGCCCGTGGGATGTTTACAATAATGATTTTCGCGTTCGACGCATTATCGATTCCTTAATTGATGGGACATGGAGCGAAGGCCACCCCGACAAGTTCCGGATTATTTTCGATGAAGTGATGTATCATAACGATGAATATTTCGTTTTAAAAGATTTCGATAGTTATATTAAAGCCCATGAAACGATTGTCGCTAAATATGAAGACTGCCATGGTTGGGCTCATAGCGCGCTTGTAAATGTTGCGAAGTCTGGCTTTTTCAGTAGTGACCGGACGATTGAACAATACAATAGCGACATTTGGAAACTCGAGAAAGTCTGATGACGATCAATTTAAACGATTTGTTCGCTAAGCAACGCGAACTTGATGCCCATATCCAGGCTAATCATCATTTGACCTACGCTTCGACGCGGGAAAAACGTCTTTTAGCCCTCCTTGTGGAACTTGGCGAATTCGCTAATGAAACGCGAGCGTTTAAGTTTTGGTCATTAAAAAGTCCCTCACCGATTGAAAAGATACTTGATGAATATGCCGATGGAATGCATTTTTTCTTATCGCTTGGCATTGATATCGGCAGCGAAAAACATATTTATCAAATGGAAATGCCGCCACTTGATCTCACCAATCAAGTGCTGCAAGTCTATCACCTGATCGATGTGATGGGGCAATCCCTTACCGTGGCAACGTTTGAGGCAGCTTTCGCGTCATTTTTAAACATTCCCTTGCTTTTAGGAAGGGGTCCTGCTGATGTCATTGGCGCTTATTATCAAAAGCTTGGCGTCAATTATAAGCGCCAACAAGAAAAATACTGATGCTATAATAGCAAGATATAAGGAGAAATAACGATGGAAGACAAAGAAAGACTAGCATTTTTAAAAGCGATGAGCGAAGTCGATGGCATTTCCGGCCACGAAAAAGCGGTCGCCCAACTCGCCATGAAGATGGTCGAAGGATACGCCGATCGCGTCGAATTCGATAACCTCGGCAGTTTTCTTGCCTATAAAGATGGTGAAAAAGGACAACCGACCATCTTATTAAGCGGTCATATGGATGAAGTCGGGTTTGTCGTCCATAAGATCGAAGACAGCGGTATGCTTCGCATTCATCCCGTTGGTGGTTGGTGGGGTCATGTGCTTTTAGCGCAAGTGATGACCGTGACCACGCGCGAAGGTAAAAAATATACGGGAGTCATTGGGGCCCAACCTCCCCACGGCATGTCCCCTGAAATGCGTAAACAAGTGCTTGAAATAAAGGATATGTACCTTGATTTAGGCGTTACTAATAAGGAAATGGTTGCCGAGTTAGGCATTAAAATTGGCGACATGATTACACCCCATACTGATTTTCGCGTTTTAAACGATGGCAAAAGTTTACTTGGCAAAGCGTGGGATAACCGACTTGGCGTCGCCGCAGCGATTGAAACACTCCGTAATTTAAAAGGCGTTAAGCATAAGGCGGCTGTGGTTGCCGGCGGCTCGGTGCAAGAGGAAGTTGGTTTGCGCGGTGCCCGCACAGCGGCCTATCATGTGAAACCAGATGTCGCGTTCGCGATTGATGTCACGATGAGCTATGATCTGCCCACTAGCCCTAAATACGATACAAAACTGGGTGCTGGCGTCGCTTTATCAATCATGGATGGAAGCGTCATTGCCCATCGCGGATTGTTCGATTTTGTCGAAAATATCTGCAAACAAGAAAATATCAAATACACTTATGATTTATTGACCGCAGGTGGTACCGATAGTGGCGAAATCCACAAATCAATGGATGGGGTCATTACGATGACGCTCTCGATTCCTTGTCGCTATTTCCATAGCCATGTGTCGATTATCAATGTTGATGATTACGTGCAAACCGTTAATTTATTGACAAAAATCGTGACTGCTATCGATAGCGATGTGGTCAGCGATTTAAAAGCCTCAAAGTATCGCTAAAGTTTTAAGTGATGGCGGTAGGGGTTGATGGCGATATAAAGCAAGGCCGCGCCCGTAGCTCCCGCGAGTCCTTGCAAGGAATCGAACGGCAGTGTTGCGATTAATAGAACGCCGGTGGGGTCAAACACCCAATAGCTAAACGCATAGGTGGCCACCATCAAAGAGGCTCCGATCAATAAAGCTCCATAGTTATATGGGGCTTTTATTTTGTTAAATAAATATCCAGCTACAAGCGCTTCGAGGGCTTTGGCCACGATTGTAAACGGGATGAAGAAGATATATCCACCATAAAGGTCGGCCAGACTCGCCCCAATCGCGCCCACAAACGCCCCGAAGATCGGGTGGACGAAGATGGCCGAAAAAATGATGATAATATCGCCAAGATTGAAATAACCGATACTCAGCGGAATATGGACAAAGGCTGTGAGGATGAATGTTAAGGCACCCAAGAGGGCAGCCAGAGTCATTTGACGAATCGTTAGTTTCATAAATTGTCTCTATTATAATCTAATCGCAGCAGGAATTTGCTAAGATTTGTTACAATAAACAATATGAAATCCTTAACGGAAATTACCTATCGCGGAAAAAGTTATCCCATTAAGATTAAGCGCAAGATGATGCGCCGCATCACGATGCGCCCAACTCATCTTGGTTTATTAGTCAATGCACCATTGGGAGTGCCATTAAGTTACATTAAAAATACGGTGGAACGCCATTTGCCCAAACTATATCCATTATTAGAAAAAGAGGCGCCGCTAACCAAAGAGCATCTCTATTTTCTGGGTCGCAAGTTACATAACGACGATTCCTACTTAAAAACCATTTTTAAAGCGCCCATAAATGATTTTTTAAATCCGCGGTTTACCGAGGAGTTTCGCGCAAAGGCGCTGACATATTTAACCGCTCGTGTTCGTCACTATGAAACCATCATGGGAATAAAAAAACCATATAATGTTAAAATTCGCGTCATGAAAGCACGTTTAGGCGCAAATATGTTGGCTGATCATAGTTTAACTTTTGCGCTGGCATTAATGCATTACAGCCTGCCAATTATCGATGCCGTCGTCGTTCATGAACTAGCCCATGATTTTGCTTTTAATCATTCCGCTCGTTTCTATGAGGTGTTATTAAAATATTATCCTAACTATAAAACGGAGCATGCTAAAATCAAAAGCGGGTCATATCAATGAATAAAACGATCACAAGCACTGCCAATCCATTATTTAAATCATTGCTTGAATTGAAAACCACTAGCGGTCGAAAAGCGCAAGGACGGTTTTTGATTGAAGGCGTTCATATGGTTAAGATGGCCATCAATGTGCATATCGTGGAGCAAATTATTGCATTAAGCCCTTGTGAAAACATTGAGGAAGCAATTTTGCAGATAATAGTTCCCGCTTCATTAATGAAACGCTTAGCGACCCAAGTGACCCCACAGGGGGTGCTTGCTGTTTGCCGCGAATTGCCAATTGACTTTATGCTAGGACCACAAATTATTTATCTTGATGGTGTCAATGATCCTGGTAACCTCGGCACGATTATCCGTTCGGCCGCTGCGTTTGGGATTGAGACCATCCTTCTATCACCTGATTGCGTATCGCTTTATAACCCCAAAGCCCTCGCGGCGTCCCAAGGCGCCATCTTTACGGTCAATGTGCGCGAAAGTTCAATTGACGAATTGAAGCGGTTAAAAGAACAGGGCTACCGCCTCATTGGAACGCGGCTACATGAAGAAGCCATTCCGCTTAATCGATTCGCTTATCCCAAGAAATTTGTCCTGGTGTTCGGTTCGGAAGCTCATGGCATTGGACAAGTATTACTCCCATTGCTCGATGAGTCTATCGTAATCCCGATGGAACATATCGAGTCGCTTAATGTGGCAATGGCGGCGACGATAATAATGTATGATATGAAATATCGCTAATTTATCTTTTTTGTATGATATAATCTTTAAAGTACGTTGAAGAGACAAAGTAACTCCAGTTTAATTGATAGGGACGAGTGAACAGTGGAACCACTCCCAAAGCGCTGGAATGAATTCACCTTGGAGTACGGAGCAATCCCGTTGGTAGCGTTAATACCATAGTGCGTAAATTCTTTTTACGAAATAGGATGGCACCACGGCAAATCGTCGTTCCTTGGGGATGACTTTTTTATTTTTTAGGAGGCAACATGGAAAATAGAATTAAGGACATACTACGTGAAGCCCAATCGCTTATTGGCGCCTGTAACGATGAAACGTCGCTAACCGATGCCCGCAATCGCTACTTATCAAAAAAAGCCGAATTGATGGGCTTATTTGGACAAATGAAAGATGTCGCGCCCGATCGTAGGGCGAGTTTAGGACAACTTATTAATAATGCGCGTCAAGAAATCGATGCCCTGATTAATGCCAAGAAAGCTGAACTTGATGCGTCAAAACTTGCAAAACGTTATCAAGACGAAAAAATTGACATTACGCTGCCTGGATCAAGCGAAGAACCAGGTGTTCGTAACCCTTTCTATATTGTCAAAGACGAGATGGTCGCCATCTTTACGGCGTTAGGATATCAAGTGGTCGAAGGTCCCGAGGTTGAAAGCGACCATTATAATTTTGAATTGTTAAATATTCCCAAAGATCATCCAGCGCGCGATATGCAGGATACCTTTTATATCGATCCAGTGACTTTATTAAGGACGCATACATCGCCTGTCCAAGCCCGAACGATGGCACAAGCTTCAGGGACACCCATTCGCATGATTTGTCCTGGCAAAGTTTATCGCCGTGATGATGACGATATGACGCATTCGCATCAGTTTGCGCAAATTGAAGGTTTGTTAATTGATAAAGATATTAATTTAGGGCACTTACAGGCGACACTAGATTTGTTTGTGCGTAAGTTATTTGGCGAAAAGCGCAGCATTCGGTTTCGTTCTAGCTATTTTCCATTTACGGAGCCAAGCGTGGAAGTCGATGTTAGTTGCATGGAATGTGGCGGCAAAGGCTGCGCCATGTGCAAAGGCACGGGTTGGATTGAGATATTGGGCGCCGGGATGGTGCATCCCCACGTGCTAGAAATGTCAGGGTATGATCCTAATGTTTGGTCGGGGTTTGCCTTTGGTGTTGGCATTGAACGCGTGGCCATGCTCCGTTATGGAATCGATGACATTCGCCGGTTCTATCAAAACGATATACGCTTTATTAAGCAATTCATGAAAGGGTAACCAAAATGAAAGTATCACTTAATTGGGTTCGCCGCTACGTGGATTTATCAGGCATTACCCCAGAAGAAATCGCGCAAAAATTAACATTTGCCGGAATTGAAGTTGAAGGAATTGAACACCTTGCCAGCGGCACGAATTTAGTCACGGGCCATGTGCTTGACGCAAAATTAATGGAAAACAGTGACCATCTGACCATTTGTCAAGTTGACATGGGCGCCAAATATGGAACGGTGCAAATCGTCTGTGGCGCTCCCAATATTGGCAAAGGCCAAAATGTAATCGTTGCTCGTCCTGGCGCTGTTTTACCACAAGTCACGATTACGAAATCGACGATTAGAGGCCATGAAAGCAATGGCATGATTTGTTCTTTGCTCGAACTTGGAGTCGCTGCTAAGACATTATCACAGGCGTCAATTGAAGGAATCGAAGTGCTTGATGCCGCAATTAAACCCGGGCATGAAGACGTCCTGGCGCTCCTCGGTCTTGATGATACGATTCTTTTGCTAAAAGTGCTTGCTAACCGACCCGACGCTTTGGCGGTGTACAACCTTGCCCGCGAACTAGCGCTATTGTTTGAACGGCCATTACGCGATTGGAAGGTCCCGCTTGTTACGGGTCATAAGCCCGAATTTACAGTTGAGGTTAAGACGCCTAAATGCCCCCAATTCACGATCAGGACCCTCAAAGGCATCGGTAAAGGAAAAACTCCTGAATACATGGTGCAATCCTTAAAAGCGATGGGGATGCGTCCGATTTCACCACTTGTCGATATTTCTAATTACGTGATGCTATTAACGGGGCAGCCACTGCACATTTACGATATTGATCGACTGGAAGAGCAAAAGCTTGTTATTAGCGATGACATCATGGCCCCATTTTTTGCCCTTGATGATAAAGAATATCCGGTTCAAAGAGGCGACATCGCCATTAAATCTGGTCATACCATCGCCTGTCTTGCCGGCATCATGGGCAGCAACGCCACGGGCGTGAAGGATGCGACAAGTAATATTGCGATTGAAGCTGCCAATTTTCATGGCGCCTCGATTCGACAAACTTCCATCAGGTTAAATCTTCCCTCAGAATCGAGCCAACGGTTCATTAAAGGCATCAATCCCCATCAGGCGGAAGATGTGCTTGATTTGACGATTCATCTTATCAAGGAAATACTGGGATGCGCCACTTATTCATCCTCAGTTTCGGTCGATACGATTGACCATAAATTAAAGAAAATAGCGTTTACACTTGACGATATTAACCATAAATTGGGGACATCTTTCACCGCAACCGAAGTAGAGGAAACCCTAACTAAAATTGGATTTGCCATTGTTGCCGGTCCATCATCGTGGCACGCGCTTGTTCCTGCCCATCGTATTGATATCGATGGGGCGGCCGATTTGGCCGAAGAAGTGATTCGCATCCGCGGCTTTGAACATATCAAGGTGGAACTGCCTTTCTTGCAAGCGTTGCATCCGGGTTTAACGGTAACACAACGGCGACAAGAAGGTGTCAGACGCTTGTTGCGCGATCGTGGTCTCGATGAAATTTTGACGTATACCTTGCTACAAAAAGATGAAAGCGACCGTTTCCGCTTTTTGAATCATGATGAAGTTTTTCGCATCGGCAATCCGATGACTGATGAACATGAATTTGTGAGGGGCTCGATTCTGTATTCGATGCTCAAAGTCGCCAACTTCAATGTGGCGCGCCAAAATAAAAATCTTGCGTTATTCGAGATTAGTGGCGTCGAAACAACTAAAAATCGCACATTAAACCTGGGCGTTGTCCTGGTCGGCAATAAATCATTGCGGAATCATTTGACGACTAAACCTTACGATTTTTTTGACATGAAGGGCTTATTCGAGGCCTTAATGGCTCAATTAGGCATTGATCAAGGCCGGTACCGCTACGAGCGATTAAATAATCGCGCAAGCGAGTTCCATCCGGGCCAAAGCGCCACCATCATTATCGAGAATCAACTCGTTGGTTTAATCGGCACCTTGTCCCCAGAAGCCGAACATCAATTTGATTTTAAAAAGGCACCCGTAATCATGATGGAACTTGATTTAGGACACATCTTGTCGCTCCGGATTTCCGCAATCAAAATGACACCGCCATCGAAGTTCCCAACC
>WOYI010108077.1_pt1 | contig 39530 bp, 37 predicted proteins | sample 6423411 | NCBI WGS metagenome assembly WOYI01 (sample SAMN13441803, study PRJNA592873) | oil field metagenome | biome: oil field; feature: oil-well bore; material: oil-contaminated soil; isolation source: oil-contaminated soil from oil-well borehole | place: Germany: Wietze | collected 2016-10-18 ...
GCTGACCAGCTTGCCTTTTTGGAGGATGACACCTATTTCCCGCCCGTCACGAACTACGATTGCGACGCGCTCGAGATCGAGGTGGATGCCCGAGGCTACATTCGTCAAAGGGCCACGATGCGCAAGCGTCTCCAACTCTACGACGACTATAAGGAACTATTGCGTTTCAAAGAAGGCAAGATCAAGGCGGGGGCCCCCAAACGCAAGGACATTATTTTTATGCTGACTCCGCCTCCACTCAAAAATCAAACGCTGCTTTCTTGGACCTACAAAGAAACCCCGGACGTGCGCAAGATGGTGGACTGGTGGATCTACATCCCCGCCTTGCGACAGGTTAGGCGGCTGGCTACGGGAGAGCGATCGGATGGGGTAGCGGGCGGCGACATGACCTATGACGACATCGTCGGCCGGGAGCCCTTCGATGAGACCCATACCCTCCTCGGTGAGGATACCCTGCCGGCCGACGATATCATTCCCGAACCCGTAGATTGTTACGTCGTCAAGGCCGTCCATACCGACCCTGGCTATTATTTGGGCAAGCGCATCGTTTGGATCGATAAAAAACGCTTCATCCGCTGGAGAGAAGAGCAGTACGACAAGAAAGGCAACCTCTGGAAGATTTTCGAAAGGCGCATGGAGCCGCAAGGCAAAGACGCCGTCCTCGATCATACGAACTGGTACGACTGGAACGTCAAAAAGCACTTTAGGCAGTGGGTACGCATCTTTAACGTAAAACACGAGGGCAACTTCAAGGAAACGGAGTTCGAGCCCAATTTCTTAAGAAAAGAGTTTACCTGGCGCGTGCCCGACATCGGCGCCTACCCTTACATCAAGTCTCCCAAGGACTTACCAAAGCTTCCCCCTCTTTTGGAAGGCAGGTTTCCCGGCGAGCGTAAATGGGAAATTCCGGAAGAGACCAAGCGCTTGATCGAGAAAGAACGCAAGGAAGGCAAGGGGGCTTAAATTGCCCCGGTCAAAACGTAGACAAGGAGGATTCCGGGCATGTTCGGGGCAGCAGGCAAAGGCTTGATTGCGGGCGTTTTGCTCGCTGGTTGGGCTGGGGGTGCGATGGCGCTCGATGGCGCCGATTTTCGTCGCAAGATTGAAGAGTTTGACCCCCTTGGGAAAGCGATTACTCAGCCGCTCCAAAGGAGCGTTCCAGGGCTCGAGATGAAGGCCAACCTCGAGAACTTGACGAGCCTGAGCATCCACAAGGACATGAACCGAAACCGAAACCTTCCTTCTACGAGCTCGAACTTCCAGGGTATCCACTGGCTCATGGATCTCCAGACGACCTACAGGCTGAATCCTGACCTGAAATTCACGGTTCGAAACATGTTCCTTTACAACGCGGCCTACGACTGGAACGACGGGTTCCGGAACTCGTTCTACGATTCTATGGACACGCTTCACTATTACAACACTATGGATCAGATCCTCAGGGAATGGTATGCCGATTACCGAATCGGGGGGCTTCAACTGCGCGTCGGGAAACAGCAAGTCTCCTGGGGAAGGGTGGATGGCCGCCAGATTCTGGATATGGTGCACGGCTTCGATTACACCTGGTACCCTTTTCCCACGATCAACCCCTTTATTCCCGTGGAGTACCAAAGAATCCCCGAGTTCATGGTAAACGCCGATTATTTCTTTAATGGCTACGAATTCCAGTTTTTGTGGATACCGAACTTCGAGCCGAGCTTCGGGCCGACAGTCTCGGGCAGCCCGTGGGAGTTCAACCCGCGCGCTTCCTCGGCCATGGACCGCTTCTCGCGCGTGTCGTTTGCGAAGGCGGACAAGCCCGCGAGGAGCTTTGAAGACAGCCAAATCGGGGTGAAGCTGGGGGCGATGAAATACGGCTGGGACGTATCGTTGCACTATCTTTGGAGTTGGTCCGACTCGCCAACGATGTTTCAAAACGTGCTCTTGTTCGATAGGTTTAACCTCCCACCCATGCCAAAGTCTTCTTTGGCCGCCTCATCAAGCTTGAATACGGGCTTTATTCGCGATCTTTGGCCGCCAGTGCACGTTCATTTGAACCCCAAGTACACCCGGGTGCACAAGTTCGGCCTGGGCGCTGACCGCTCCTTTGACTGGCTTGGCCGCCAGTGGGCGCTCAAGTTTGAAGGCCGTTACCTTAAGGGTAAATACTACCAGGTGAGGAACTACACCCCCGAAAACCACGGATGGGACAAGGCCGACTCGCTTTTGACGGGCGTTCAGCTCGAAACTTACTTTTATAAAGACTGGACAAACATCTTGCGCTGGGACCACGAGCACATCTTCGGCTACGACGGCGATATGCTCGATTTGCCCGTCGGCTCGCCCCTCAACCGAAACCAAGATGGCATCTACTGGACCGTGCTCAAGCCTTTCGGGTTTACCAACGACAGGCTTACTATGAGAAGCCTTTGGATATGGCTTTCGGGTGACGGGGGGTTCCGCTACGAGCCTAACGTTACCTACGAGCTCTCTGAAAAACTCACCGTTCTTTTGGGCGGGCATCTCTACTGGGGCAAGCCAGGAGGCGTTTTCGGCCAGTTCGCAAGGCACGATGGCGTTGACTTGGGGGTACAGTACGTGTTTTAAAGCTCTAGGGACAAAAGGTCTTGCAGGCTCCGAGCGCTTTTATGGCACATCCTGCGGGCAAGCGCTTTGTAGGGGGGGATTCAGCGGCAGCTGGAGTCCAGCTAATATAACCCAGGGGTTGATATTTGAGATATAAGTGGCGTTTAAGGCTTATTAAAAAGCGAGGGTAGCCCTAAGCATCGGGCTACCCTCTAGAAGGCGCGATGGATCCGCTAGTGAGGCAGAAGGCCGAAGATTTCGAGGAATGTTGAAGCAAGCCAACTTAGGTAGTCCATACCACCGCCGAGCGTGGCACTAAGCATCGGGGAGAGAGAAAAAGAGTTTGTGATCTGCTCTGGAAGGCCGATTAAGGCGTAGACCCACCCGCTAGCAAAATCAAACGAGGCAGGAAGTGTATCCAGCAGGTTTAGCGACACGTTGTTGATCAGGTAAGTGGGGGACAGGTAATCCATATTTAGATTCCTCCGCTAAAAGTCAATTACAGGGATAGATCCCGCCGAAGCCCCAAGGATCTGCGAAAGCTGAACCATCAACTGGCCGGAGGGAACGGCTATTGCGTTTACGAGGGGGTGCAGGCTCGAAGGGGTTAAGCCTCTGAGAATGTTAGGTAGGCCTACCCCCAGAAACGTCCCCAAGAATCCTCCTGCAAGGTTTGGCAACAACCGGCCTGCGTAGCTAGCCGATTCAAGAAGCCACGTTACGTATTGCATGTGTTTCTCCTTATGCTTCCTAGATGCCGATGTAGACTCTTGGCTTGAACACAATATTTGGCTTCGTCAGGCTTGGGTCTGCAAACCCGCCCTTAACCTGGCGTACGTTGCCGTACTTGGCCAGGATCTCTTCTTTGGGGCCGAAATCTAACGCCCTCGTCAGGCAAGACATGACGCATTGGGGCTTCATCCCTTTTTCCAGCCGATCGATGCAGCCCGTACACTTCTCCATCATCGGGAGCTCGCTGGGGTTCATCGTGGCGAACTGGGGGGCGTCGTAGGGGCAGGCCGCCTTGCACTGTTTGCAGGAGATGCATTTGTCTAGGGGCAAGACAAGCCCGTTATCCTCTAGCTTGACAATATTCCCCACGGGGCAGGCCGCAATGCATGCCGGCTCGTCGCAGTGGTTGCACGAAATAGAGAGGTTGTAAACCTTGATGAGCGGGTAGATGCCCTCTTCGGGCGAACTGACCTTGCGCCACCTAGCCGGACCGAGGGCGACCTTGTTCCAATCCTTGCACGCTACAGTACAGGCTCTGCACTGTTGGCAGCGTTCCTGGTCGAAAAACCACATGTATTGAGACATGGTCTTCTCCTTTATAAAGTTTGGAAAGACGGGCTACTCCGCAAAAGGGCGAGAGTAGCCCTGATCATTTGCTACTTTCTGGTCTTAGTGGATTGTTGTCCTTGGCTAATATAGGCCTGGACGTTTTTGTCTGCAGTCTTACCCTCGGCCTTCTCCTGGTTCCAGGTGATCCCATCGACGAACACGCCGCTTTCGGGGTTGGTAAGAGTGCTGTCCGGTGTTTGAGAAACGCCGTCAATTGCAAACGGGTAGGTAGGAGACCAAACGCCGCCATCGTTGAGCGGGTTGGCAGGGTCGCCTTGGAAGGCTGGGGCATCGGCAACTTTCCGGACATCCACCAGGCCCGTGTGGGTGACAATGTTGGCCAAGAACTGTAAAGCATGCGGCATCATCGTGCCAAGGAACTCACAATCGCGCGTGAGCGTGCTTTGGCTGCCAGTTAGGTCAACCCCTTCCCCGCCTGGCTTAGCAAAGCTCGGCCAACGGCCGTTTTCGAGTGCCATGACGCCTTTCTTGACCCGGTTTGTCACCCATGCGCGGACCTGAACGGTTCCACGGTCGTTGAACACCTGGACGATGTCGCCGTTTTTAACCCCGCGTGCCGTAGCGTCTTCGGGGTGTATCCATACGACATCGGGCCCCCACACGTCGTCTAACAGGACATTGTTGCTCCAGGCGCTATGGCTCCGTCGGATGCTCGCCGGAGCGCAGGTCTGCAGCGGGTACGTTGCCTGTTTTGGGTCTAGCGGGCCTTCCCAGTGATCCACCCATGCGGGGATGGGAGGGATACGTATCATCATATCCCGCATGCCTGGGTAATCGTTCGGGAGCCACCACATATCGCGGGCACTGGGCGCGCTGTGCAAACGCTCGAGCGTTTCCGAGTAGACCTCGAACTTTCCCGAGGGCGTGCCGAAAGGAACCCCGTGGTTGATCTGGGCGGTGTAGGGGCTAGTCAGTGTGGGTAAGGGCTCGTAGTGGTCCTTTTGCACCGCCTTTTCTGGATTTTTACGCATCTCTTCGACGCTCGGAAGCTTGGGGTTGACGAGCCGCTCCATGGCCACGGCGATCTTGACGACCGAGCTTGTGCTGGGGTTTCCCTGCCACGCCGTACCGACACCACCCTTTTGGGCAACGAGTCCCCAGATTTCCGCGTCGGGTTTCGATTCCCAGGCAGGCTTGACGAGGCCCCCATGGTAGGCGACTCCAGGGGAGCCGGAGGCCAATAGGCTCTGGAAGTCCTCGAGCTCGACCGAGGTGGCAGCAGGGAGGACGATATCGGAAATCTTGGCCGTCGCCGTCATGGCGTAGTCTATCGCGCAGCTGAACTCTATCCTTGGCTGGCAGAGCCCCTTGGTGATCTTCCCCGATCCAGGCCAGGTGTTGACGGGGTTGCCCACGGAAACGCTCGCCCGGATGATGGGCGCCTTTTCGCCGAAAGGAAGCGGCTTATCCGGGTTGAGGAGCATTTCGCCCAAAAATACGGCAGGAACGATTCGAATGAGAAGCCCCGGCGCCGCACCCACAAACCCCGCCATCGAAGGGGTCATCATCCCCACCGTCAGGCCCATCATGCCGGCTGCGCTCTTGAGCGTGTTCAACAAGGACATCGACGGGAGCGACCCGGCGATGCCGGCCCAGTTGCCGAGCTTGCCCACGTTACCCGTGGCGATCGCCATCGTGATGCCCGCCCAGTAGTAGGAATGTCCGATAGCACCCCGGTTCGGCCCGAGCGACATCATCAACGCGGCCGGTTGTTTGGAGGCGTACTCGATTGCCAACTGATGAATCTTGGTGGCAGGGATGCCCGTGATCCGCTCTGCCCACTCGGGGGTCTTGGCGATTCCATCGGCCCAGCGGCGTACCTTGGGGTCGTCAGAGTCGGTCTTGCCCAATAAGTAGGCCTGGTACTGGTCCCAGCCGTTCGTAAACCGCTTGATGTAGTCCCAGTTGATCAAGTTTTCTTGCATTTGTGCGTTCATCATCGCAGCGAATAGGGCAGCGTCAGACTGCGGGTTAATCGGGATCCATTCGTCTACCAGGTAGCTGAAGGCATAGTTGAAGCGCGGGTCGATCCCGTATACCTTGACTCCTCGCTCCCTTAGACGTTCTCGCATCTTGGCTAAGCGGTAGGGTGTGTTGCAGAGGTAGGTGTTCGTCGTCTGGTTGCAGCCTACTAAAATCACCATGTTGCTGTGCTCGGCCACCTGACGAAAATCCGTCAACCCTTGCCCAGTTGTCCCCATCTCGACGCCTAACCAGTCGGTTATGACACCGCCCATCGAGGTGTCGTTCAAGGGCATGACGACGGGGCCCGCCAACGCCGGAACGACCCCGATCATGCCGAGCGTACCCTTGAAGCCGTTCACCCCCATGGACATGCCGGCCGTCATCGCGTTTATCAGGACGGAGTGCGGCCCGTACTGCTTTCCGATGCGCCTTAGCTCAGTGGCCACCTTTTGGGTGGCGTAGTCCCAGCTTACCCTGCGGTACTCCCCAGACCCCCTCGGACCTGTCCGTTCTAAGGGGTATTTCACGCGGTATGGGTCGTAGACTCGGAATTTGGTCGATTTGCCCCGGACGCAGTTTCTTACTTGCGGACAGCCGTAGGCATCGTCTGCATCGCCCGTGTCGTCAGTGGCCACCCGTGTGATCCTGCCGTTCTTTACGTAAATCTTGTGAAGGCAGTTCATTCCTGCGCAGTTGAATGAATCTGACGCCCAATAGAAGGTCTCGTCGTCGAAGGCCGGAACCTGCGCCCCTTGGGGCACTTGCGCAAACAAGCGTTTAGGGCTTGCAAGCGTTGCCAATGCTCCTCCGGCTGCTGCGAGCGCCGCGGAGGCCTTCAGGAAGATGCGCCTCGAAACGGAAGGGAGAAAGCCCTCCTTCGAAAGACCGCTTAAGGACCCCATAGGGGATACCCTCCATATACGTTAGTGGGAAACACAAAAATTACCTTGTCCCCGAAGGTAGCATAAAAGGGAATAGAATGCAATATACTTTAATTAGTCGAATAAAGCCATGTATATAAGAGTATATAATGTAGCGTATATGTGCATAAACGCCTTATAACAAGCCATGCGTAAAAAACCAGGAAATTTTTCCATACATAAAAACCTGAATCTATTGTAAATATATATGGCGATCGATAAAGTACACAACAAATCGGCCATTCACCCTCTTGTTTCCTAAGCCTTAGGAGGTTGCTATGATGAAAAAGAAGGATTGTGCTTTTCGTTTAGATAGGCTAAACTACCCGCTTATGGTGCGGTTTTTAAGGATTCTGTGATCAAAGGGAGGCGAAAAGAGCAAAGACATGGTGAACCCAGGGCAAGTCTCGATCAGGCAAATGCTGGAAGCCGGCGCTCATTTCGGGCATCAAGTGCGCAGGTGGAACCCAAAAATGAAGCCCTATATCTTCGGCCAGCGAAACGGCCTGTATATCATCGACCTTCAAAAGACCGTCAAGTTTTACGAAGAAGCCCTTACTTTCCTCAGGGAAGTTGGAGCACGCGGAGGAAAAGTGCTTTTCGTCGGCACAAAGCCTCAAACCCAGGAAGTTATTCGGGAACAGGCGAGCCGGTGTGGAATGCCCTATGTCATCAAACGCTGGCTTGGTGGGATGTTGACGAACTTCCCAACAATTCGAAAGACCGTGGAACGCCTAGAGCAGATTGAGCAGATGGAAAAAGAAGGCCAGCTCGAGCTGCACACCAAGAAGGAGGCGACGAAGCTCCGCAAGGAGCGCGAAAAGCTTTTGACCTACTTAGGAGGCATCCAAACGATGACGAGGCTTCCAGATGCCCTCTTCGTCGTAGATACCAAGAAAGAGGCTATTGCGATCCACGAGGCAAACATCTTAGGAATTCCCGTCGTTGGGCTGGTAGATACAAACGGCGACCCTGACTTTGTCGAATACATCGTGCCCGCCAACGACGACGCGATCAAATCGGTCCGGTTTTTTGCCTCTGGCGTCGCCGATGTCCTTTTGGAGGGCATGAGGCTGGCCAAAGACATGGGGATTCGCGTGGACATTCCTCAAGATGGCGCTGTCGCGCCGCAGGGCATGCCCTCGGGATCCATCGAGGAGACCTTTTTGGAGGAGGGTGTGAGCAAGGCATGACGATCGACGCCAAAATCATCAAACAGTTGCGGGACAAAACGGGTATTTCCGTGATGGAGTGCAAGCGCGCGCTTGAGCAGACCAATGGGGACCTCGAACGTGCGGCCTACCTGCTTAGGGAACGCAGTATAGAGCTGGCAAAAAAGAAGAGCGGACGTAGCGCGAAGGAAGGGGCGATAGGTGCTTACGTGCACACCGGCGGCAAGATCGGCGTGCTCGTCGAGCTCAACGTGGAAACGGACTTTGTCGCGAGGAACGAGCAGTTTCAGGCGCTCCTTAAAGACATCTGTCTACAGGTTGCGGCCAGTTCCCCTAAGTACACTTCCATAGAGGAGGTCCCTGAAGGCGTTCTTGAGGCCAAGCGGCAAGAGTACGGAGAGATCGAGCGTTTCCTTGAGGAAGCCTGTTTGCTCGAGCAGCCCTTCATCAAAGACCCTGGGCGCAAGATTCGGGAAGTCATCGAGGAGGCCATTTCGAAGTTTGGGGAGAATATCGCGGTAAGGCGCTTTACGAGGTTTGAAATGGGCAAGTACGAAGGTGATGCCTCCTAAGTACCGGCGTGTCCTGCTGAAGGTTTCCGGAGAGACGCTCAAGGGGGATAAGCCATTTGGCGTTGATTACGGCTACATTCAGTGCCTCGCCAAGGAAATCGTGGAAGTCGTGCACCTTGGCGTCCAGCTTGCGTTGGTGATCGGCGGAGGGAATTTTTTTAGGGGCTCAAGCGCGGCCCAGGACGGGTTTGACCGTGCTACGGCAGACTACATGGGCATGCTGGCCACTGTGATCAACGCGCTGGCCATGCAAGAGACGCTTGAATCCTTGGGCGTGGTAACCCGCGTGCAGAGCGCACTCATGGTCCAGCAGGTAGCCGAGCCCTACATTCGTAGGCGCGCCGTCCGGCACCTAGAAAAGGGGCGGATCGTGATTTTTGCGGCAGGAACGGGCAATCCCTTTTTCTCCACCGATACGGCCGCAGCGCTGCGCGCCATGGAGATCGAGGCCGAGGTTGTACTTAAGGCGACGAAGGTGATCGGGATCTACGACAAGGACCCGAAAGAGCACTCGGATGCCGTTTTTTTGCCAAAGCTAGGCTACTTCGACGTGCTTTCCAGGAAGCTCAAGGTGCTTGATTCGACGGCCATCACGATGTGCATGGACAACCGGTTACCGATCGTTGTCTTCGACTTAAAGACGCCCGGCAATCTGATGCGGGTTATTTTGGGCGAACCGATAGGAACCCTGGTGAGCGGGGAGTAAGCGATGGAAGGAAAAGAAGGCGGAGCCTCAGCACTTTTCGATGAAACAAGGCAATCTATGGAAAAGACGCTGGAGGTGTTTTCCTCTGAGCTCACCAGCGTGCGGACTTCAAGGGCGCATGCTGGGCTCATAGAACATCTTAAGGTCAATTACTACGGGAGTACGCTCCCCATGAACCAGGTGGCTACACTTTCGGTCCAGGATGCCAGGACGCTCATCGTGGAGCCGTGGGACAAGGCCATGCTTGAACCCCTTCAGAAGGTTGTTCAAAGTGCCAACCTAGGGGTCGGCGTTGCGAGCGACGGGGCCAAGTTGAGGGTTTCAATTCCAGAGCTTACCCATGAAAGGCGTATCGAGGTTGTCAAATACGTGCACAAGCTCGGGGAGGATGCCAAGGTGGCGCTCAGGAACGTGCGTCGTCATACCCTCGATAGGCTCAAGAACCTTCAGAAAGACAAGATCCTTTCCGAAGACGACCTTCATAGGGCCCAAGACGAGCTCCAAAAGCTTACCGACCGGTTTATCGAGCAGGCGGATGTGCTCTTGAACCGCAAGGAGCGCGAAATCCTGGCCTAAGGACTTAGGAAGAGGATGCCTTATGCTAAGTGAAGTCAAGGTAGCCGGATTGGTCAAGGATCCTTTTCAGGATACTTGGATCGTTATGCTCGAAGAGAAGGAGGGGAAGCGCGTTCTTCCCATATGGATCGGGCAGTTCGAGGCCCAAGCGATTCTTATGGAGATGGGCCATAAGACGCCGCCAAGGCCGCTCACGCACGACCTCATGAAGTCGCTGCTCATCGCGCTCGATGCGATCGTAGAGCATATTGTCGTCTGCGATTTGGTGGGATCTACTTTTTATGCGAAACTTCATATCCAGAAGGACGGGAAAACGTTCGAGGTCGATGCAAGGCCGTCCGATTCGGTCGCTTTGGCCCTTAGGTTCCAGGCGCCGATCTACGTCGATGCCAAGGTCATTGACCAGGCAGGGCTCGAGAGCCCAAAGGGATTGGTCAAGGAGGCGAGGAAAGAGTCAGACAATTGGATCGATGACATGTTTCGAGACCTCGAGGGGAAGGAGAAGGGTAAGGAGGAGTAAATGCTGGAGGTGTCTGGCCTAACGAAGCGCTACGGGGACATCCTCGCGGTTGACGACATCGGGTTTCAGCTGGAGAAGGGGGAAGTTGCCGCCTTTCTTGGGCCGAACGGTGCCGGGAAGACCACGACGCTTCGAATTGTAACGGGCTATTTGCCTCCCACGGCGGGAGCAGTGCTTATTGGGGGGGTCGATTTGAGGCGCGAGCCTACAAAGGCCAAACGGATGGTCGGTTATCTCCCCGAAATCCCTCCGCTCTACCCGGAAATGCGGGTCGAGGGATACTTGCGGTTCGTAGGTAAGCTCAAGGGCCTTAGAAAGCAAGAGCTCGAAAAAGCAATCGAAGAGGCAATCGATCGTTGTCGGCTTAAAGATGTCCGGAAACGGTTTGTGTATGCTCTCTCTAAGGGTTACCGGCAACGGTTGGGGCTTGCCCAGGCGATTCTCGGAAACCCAGGGCTTTTGATTCTCGACGAGCCGACGGCCGGGCTGGACCCAGCCCAGATCGTCGATATGCGTTCGTTCATTCTGGAGCTCAAAGGCTCCCACACCATTCTTCTAAGTACCCATATCCTTTCCGAGGCGGCCCAGATTTGCAACCGTGTCCTGATCATTCACAAAGGAAAGCTGGTGGGCGACGGGACGCTCGAACAATTCGCAACGGGAAGGAGCCTCGAAGAAACTTATATGAGCCTGGTCGCGTATTCTTAACGATCTTTTAAGACGTTTGGTTGCCCTCTCCAGCTGAAGGGGGATGATAGACAAGAAGGCTATGGATAAGGGAAAACGCGTATGCGCAAAACGATGACGATTGCCCTCAAAGACCTTCGTGCGTACTTTGTTTCACCCATCGGCTACACCGTGCTGAGCGTATTCCTCTTGCTCACGGGCTGGCTGTTCAACGGGTTGATCAACCGTTACATCATGATCACCATGTACTACCAACAGATGGGGAACCCCTCGGCGTTCAGGGATTTCAACCTCAATACTCAGATTTTGACGCCGTTTTTCCATAACATGGTCTTTGTGTTTATTTTTATTGTTCCCTTGTTTACGATGCGCCTGTTCGCCGAAGAACGAAAGATGCGCACCGACGAGCTGCTGATGACCCTCCCTCTTGAGGATATTCATATTCTCATGGGGAAGTTTTTCGCCGGCCTTTCGTTTTTAGGGATCGTCTTGATCTCTACCGTCGTATTCCCCATTCTGCTCGTCATTTACGGAAACCCGGACGTTGGCCCGATCTTTTCTGGGTATCTTGGGGTATTCCTTGTCGGGGCGGCCTTCGTTTCCGTCGGGCTGTTTGCTAGCTTCACGACAGAAAACCAGGTGGTCGCGGCTATAGTGAGCTTCGTAATTTTTCTTCTGCTATACCTTATCAATATCAACGTTCCCGAGGCCGAAAGTTCGTTTAAGTCGGTTTTGATGTACCTGTCTTTGTTCGACCAGATGGATTCGTTCGCCAAGGGTTTGATCGCTTTGCCGAACATTGTTTACCTAGTCAGTTTCTGCGTTTTAGGTCTCTTTTTGGGGAAAATTGCAATTGAAATTCGGCGTTGGAGGTAGCTTCCATGCCCCTTCGGTTCAGGCCGCTTTTGTTTTTGGGGCTCTGTTGTCTCGCTTTCGGAGCGCTCTTCATTTTTTCGAGTCAAAGCGTTCTTGTCCTGTACTCGCGGGTCAACCTTGCGTTAGGAGGCCTGTGCATTCTTTCGTTCGTTGCGATCAACGCACGCTCCCTAAAAGCTTTTTTCCCCGGGAAGGAGGCAAGAAGGTTCTCCGAAACGACGGTGTATGCCCTGTTGTTCATCGGGACGATCGTCGCGCTGAACTTCTTTGCCTACCGGCATCCAGTTCGTGCCGACTTGACCCAGGAAAAAGTGTTTACGCTCTCCGAGCAGTCGAAGGCGCTCCTTAGCGAGCTTCGCTCTCCCATCACGATCTATGCCTTTGTCAAAGGCGGCCAAGACCCTAGGGCCGAAGACTTGCTTAAAACGTATCATCACTACAACCCGGGGCTTGTACGCTACGAATTGGTCGATCCAAACCAGCGGCCAGATTTGGCTGAAAAGTACGGCATCCGTCGTTATGGAGTCTTTGTCGTCACGGACGGTAGTCAGTTTCGTATGGCCGAGGAGGCGCTCGAAGAAAGCGTTACAAACGCAATGCTCGGGTTGCTGAAAACCAGAGACCGCGTCGTGTATCTTCTTGAAGGCCATGGGGAACGGGGGGTTCAGGACGGGAGCGAAGAAGGCCTCAAGGCGTTTATGGATCAGCTCGAGCGTGAAGGTTTTCGGGTGAAGTCCTTGTTGTTGGCGAGCGTAGGAAAAGTGCCGGACGATGCCAATGTGCTTGCGGTTATCGGTCCGAAAAAGCCTTTTCTCAACGAAGAAATCGAGAGGATTAAGGCGTATCTCGATAAAGGTGGGAAGCTGTATTTCTGCCTTGACCCCAACACGCAAACAAACCTCGAGCCTTTTTTGGCAAGCCTTGGGGTGGAGACGGGCAACGATATCGTGATCGATATGCAGCTTCGGCTATTTCAGGGGCCCGTTTTGGGGCTTGACCCTATCGTTCAGGACTACGAAATGCACCCGATTACCAAAAGCCTGACGGGTAGGACGTTGTTTTCCATGGTAAGGTCTATCCGGCCTAAGCGACCCCTGCCCAAAGGAGTGAGCGCAGAGCCGATCGTCAAGACCTCGCCGGCGAGCTGGGCCGAGACCGATATTCATCGAGTACTCGAGAAGTCGGAAGCCACGATGGAGGAGGAAAAAGATGTCCAAGGACCCATTCCGATTGCCGTAGCCTGGCAAAGGGGGGACGCGAGGATGGTCGTGTTCGGAGACAGTGATTTTCTCAAGAACGCCTTCTTTAACAAACTCTTTAACGCGGACTTGGCGTTGAACGGCATGAACTGGCTTGCGGAGAACACGACGCTCCTTACGATTCGCCCCAAAGGGGGAAAGGCGGCCTTCTTGTTCTTGACTCCGGCACAGATTGACACGATATTCGTGTTTGGCGTCCTGATAATTCCCCAGCTTCTGTTTGCCCTTGGGTTGATTGTCTGGGATTGGAGGAGGCGAGGCTGATGTCGTGGCGCACGCTAGGCGCCCTTGTCGCGTTTCTTCTGGTGTGCGGGTCTGTATACTACCTAGAGGTCTACAGGCATCAAGAGGTACGACAAGGCGAGTCGGGAAAAAAGTTGCTGTCATTTCAGAAAGACAACGTCCGGGCGATCGAGATCATCGAAGGCGACAAGCAAATACGACTTGCAAGACGCGGAGAGTACTGGTTTCTTGAGAAACCGATGGAATCGCTTGCATCGGCCGATGAGGTGAACTACTTGCTAGATGCGCTCCTTGGCATGGAAAAGAATGAAGAACTCACTCCGTCTGGCAGGTTGAGCCCGGTTGCATACGGAATCGGCCCTGGCTCCTCCGAGGTTCGGCTTACGCTTGAGGGCGGAAAGGTAGTTCGCCTGTGGGTGGGCAAGAAGGCACCCGTGGAGTACGCTCAGTATCTTGCGCTAGGAGAGCAAAGCCACGTTTTCCTCGTCAACTCCGTCCTGGACTACACCCTAGGGAAGAACGTGGACGAGTTCAGAGAGCGACGCTTGTTCGCCATGGGTGCGAACCAACCCGTGGAAGTCACAATTCGAACGAACGACGTTTCTTTGACCATACGGAAACAAGATGGGAGCTGGCGGGTGGAAAGCCCTAAAGAGCCCGAATACGACGATGCGGAGGTTTCGCTGCTTGGGACCGCGATTGAGGGACTAAAAAGACAAGAATTTCTTGACGACGTAGCAGCTGGGCTCAAGGAACGAATTCGCTCCGAGGTGAAGGGCCGCATCGAGGTCGTCACCAAAGAAGGCAAAAAATGGAACCTTTTGATCGGCCCGCAGGAGAAAGAATCGCACCTTGCCTTGCTAGAGCCCGGTAGCGAGGCCTTTCGTCTCACGAGTTACGACGTGAGCGCCATTTTAAAAACTCCGGTGGCGCTGCAGAAGAAAGAGGTGTTTTCTGTCTCGGGAAAAGACCTGCAAGAAATCCGGATCGTTCGTTATCTCCCTTACAGCAAAGCGGGAAACCTGACGTTTATCGTACGAAAGGAAGGGGAAGAATACGGCCTACTTCAAGGAGGCAAGCCCCGCAAGCCTGCTTATAACTTATCCATTTTTGTCGATAACCTGCTTGGGGTACGTGCACGAGATGTTCTCGAAGGGAAGCCCGAAGCGATCTCTAGCGTAGGCTTGGATAAGCCGGACTTTACGGTAACACTCGTTACCTCGGGCGGGTCCACCACGGAAGCCGCCTTGAAAAGGACGCAAAGGGACGGGGGAACTAAAGTCTTTTTGAAGGTTATGGGAAAGGATGCCTATTGCGAGGTCGATCCGTTACTATGGGATCGGTTGGATCGCTTAACCCGGCCGGTTTCTTGAGGGGGTTGCCAGTTATTGCCTTGACATTCCATTCGGCATGGACATTTATCTTATTAGTAGAGAGAGTTTGCCTATTAAGCCCGAATGAGAAATGCCACAAAAAAGAGTAAGCGCGGAGCGTGGTCATTTGAACGCAAGGGACGAGGATCTGCTCCGTCAGCTAGTTGAGTTGCATACGACAGCAGGGCGGCCGATCGGCTCAAAGGTTCTTTCGGAAAGGACAGGGGGGGGAGGTTTGTCTCCTTCTTCTATCCGGAACGCGATGGCCAAGTTAAAAAAGGAGGGTTACGTGTCTCAGCGCCACCCTTCTGGCGGGCGCATCCCTACAGTGAAGGCCTACCGATATTACGCCGACCATCTACTCAAGCCCAGGAAGCCTTCCCCTGCCATGCTTCGCCGACTGGAAAATGGGCTTTCAGGGGCTCTTAACTGGAATGAGGGCGGAGGAGATTTCCTCATGCTTTCCCGTGTTTTGGCCACCCTATCCAATCAGGCTGGAATCGTCGCTCTTAAGCCTCCTAGCCGGAAACCTGGGCTTACGATTGCCGAAGGTATGAGTTTTGAAGGAAGGGCATTCTATGCCTTCTTGGAGCATATGCTTAAGAATCCTCTTGCCTTCCTGGGATCCATGCCCCTTAAGGCCGTCGGCTTGGAAATGAACCGCTGGAAGGCTTCGTTGTTGCTTTCAGTAACCGAGACGTCGCATATCCAGGGTGGAGAAGGGGAGTTGGCGGTCTTCTGGGAAGGCATAGGCAACCTTGCGATGACCCCAGAGTTCGGCTCTACGGAAGGCTTGCGGCAGCTATTTGAGATGCTAGAAGAGCGGGAGAGGATTGGAGAAGCCTTGATTCAGGCTATCCAAGCCCGTAAGCAACGGGTTGAAGTCTTGTTTTCGCGTCTGGACCTTGGGCTTCGCTGGAAAACGGAATTATCCTACGTAGTCTCTACGCACGCATCCAAAGAGGCCGGGGATGTGGTGATAGGAGTTGTAGGGCCCATACGGATGGACTATGCCAGTGTGGTTCCTTTTGTCGCCCATGTGGCGGGAATGCTCGAGGAAAGAACTGCGATAACGCTCAAGAGAGGCTTTTCTTAGGAGGGAATGACGATGCCTGACGCTGAGGAAAGGACCTCGGGGCCGCAAAGCGGCTCCGAGGATGCAGGAACGGTTCAAGTCGCCGAAAGAACGAATACGCCCGCGCCAGAATCCATATCCGAGGGGGAAAGAGGGCTCTTGGATACGATCGATGCGTTAAAGGGCGAACTGGGTAAAAACGAGGAGCGTATCCGGGAGTTGGAAGACCTGCTTCTTAGGGGCAGGGCAGAGCTGGAAAACTTAAGAAAGAGGTTTCAAAAAGAATCGCAAGAAGCGTTGAAGTACGCGATCGACCCGTTCGTGAAAGACCTGTTGCCCTCGATCGATAATCTTGAGCGGGCCCTCGAGGCGGCCAAAGGTACGGACAATAGCGAAGCGCTCCTCCAAGGGGTTACGCTTACGCTAGGCGAGCTCAATCGGACCCTCGCCAAACATGGGGTTCAAGAAGTAAAAAGTGTTGGGCTTGCCTTCGATCCCAGGGTTCACGAGGCAATCGAGAGTCAAGAGACGGAAGATGTGCCAAGCGGCCATGTAGCGAAAGAATACCAAAAAGGATACGCCCTCCATGGCAGGCTGATTAGGCCCGCCAGGGTTAGCGTAAGCGCCAACAGGGCAGTAAAAGAGCCCTAAACTTCGAGGGAGATTATGCCGAAGGACTACTATACAGCCTTGGGTGTCCACCCGGAGGCGACTCAAGAGGAGATCAAAAAGGCATACAGAAAGCTTGCGCTCGAGTTCCATCCCGACAGGAACTCCGGAGACAAGGGTGCCGAAGAGCGGTTTAAGGAGATCCAGGAGGCTTATGAGGTGCTTCGGGACCCTAAGAAGCGCTATGCGTACGATAATGCGGGTTTCGGGTTATCGGGCAATCTAGGCGGTTCGGGCAGCGCGTTTGAAGACCTGTTTGGCGACTTCTTTGAAGACTTCTTCGGGCGGGGAACGGGGAGGTCTAAGAGGGCAAAGCGAGGTGCAGACCTACGCTACGACCTCGAGATCACCCTTGAAGAAGCGCTCCATGGGGCGGAAAAGGTGATTACGGTTCCAAGGGAGGAAGCCTGTGGCGCTTGCAACGGGACGGGAGCCAGGGACGGGGTGGCATATGTCCCCTGCGGCCAATGCAAGGGCACCGGCCAAATTCGTTACGCTCAAGGTTTTTTTGCCGTTCAAAAACCTTGCATGGCGTGCCGCGGCACAGGTCGGATCGTTCGAGAACGTTGCGAGCCATGCCATGGAGCCGGGCACCAAGAGGTTATGGACAAGTTGACGGTCAACCTTCCTCCAGGAACCTACGAAGGAATGAGACTTCTTGTTGAAGGGAAGGGGCAACGCGGATCGAACGGTGGAACGCATGGGGACTTTTACGTCTACGTGAAGTTCAAGCCCCATGAGATGTTCGTTGTCCGAGGTCTAGACTTGCATGCCGACCTGGACGTCCATTTTGTGGAGGCTGCGCTTGGGGCGCAAAAGACGATACCGACACTCGAGGGCTCGACAGAAATTCGCATTCCTCAGGGGTTAAACAAGGAGCAAATGCTGAAGATTTCCGGCCTTGGGCTCGCCTTGTACGGAAAGCCTGGAAGGGGAGATCTGTACGTCCATCTTAACGTAGCATTCCCCAAAAAACTGACGGCAGAGCAACGGGACCTACTCGTCAAACTGGGTAAGGAGTTCGGCATCGAGGTGCCACAGGGCGAAGGCGGCCTGCTAGGCAGGATCAAGGGTGCTTTCCGTTAGAGGCTGGCGTACGGCCCTCGTCGTTTTCTTTATAGGCTGTGCGAGCACGCCTACACCCGCAGGACTTTCAACCCAAGAGTTGTTGCACAGGGCTGAGGGGTTTCTGGATAAAGGGGCCTACAAGGAGGCTCTCGAAGACTACGAAGCACTCCTTCAGAGGCCACTACCTCAAGAAATAGAGCGCGAGGCGCTTTACGAAGCAGGCCAGTTGGCTCTTCATGAGGGCAGGCCCAAAGAGGCCGCTTCTTACCTAAGCGAATACCTAAAGCATAATCCTGACGCACAAGGTAAAGAGGAGGCTATCAAGAAACTGGCCTTGGCCTTGATGGACCTTCGGGATTACAGGGGTGCCAAAGCGTGGCTAACAAGGCTCGGCCCATCTAGGGACTGGCTCGTTCATGCCTACCTCTACAACGCCTCCAAAGGGCTTCAAGAGCCAAGGTCCGAAAAAATTGTCCATCTTGTTCGAGCGATCGCCCTGGCCGAGGATGCAAAGGACCGAAGAGAGCTTGAAGGCCTACTACTCAAGGAGTTTGCAGACACAAGGGCTGCGGGGTTCCCTTTTTTGGTCGAAAAGAGGCAAGACCCGGAAGCCAAGGAGGCCGTCTTCTATGCGTGGCTTCTCAAGGCGCGCCAAGAAGAGAATTCTTCGGAGATTGCGCGCTGCCTCGGCGCCTGGCGAAAAGCCGGTGGGCCGAAGGTTCTTCCTGAGAATGTTTTGGGAGGGGTTGCTGTTCGAGGTGTTCCGGATGCCAGGCTAAAAGAGGCCCTCGAAAGGCCGCGCAAGAAAATTGGCATGCTTTTGCCTCTCAATGGTTCTTTTGCGCCGCTCGGGGCTGAAGCCCTTAGAGGGGCACTGCTCGGGGTTGGAGCTTTGGCGCTTCCTGGTTTTGAGTGCCCGGATATTGCGGAAGTTGTTTTTTTGGACACCTCGGAGGGTCCGTTTCTGGCCGAGCAGCGTTTGGAGGAATTTGCAAACAACCCGGATGCGGTATTGGCGATTGGCCCTGTTGTGAGCGACTTGGCGGTCCCATTGGCAAGCAGGGCCAATACCCGGGGGTTGCCCATCGTATTGCTGGCTCCAAGAGCAGGGCTGACTCGAGTCGGCCCCTGGACGTTCAGGAATGCCGTCCATGCAAAACTCCAGGCAAAAGCGCTCGTCGGGTATGCCCTTGGCTCAAAAAAGCTCGGCAGGTTTGCCGTTGCTTACTCGGACGATGCATTCGGCAGGGAGCTCTCGGAGGCGTTTTCTCAAACGCTCCAGGAGGCGGGCGGTGCGGTGTCTGCCAATATTCCTTACGGCCAAGGGGACGAGGAAGCGCTTCTTTCAGTGGCGCGGCGTATTGCTGCCGCCAGCCCCGAGGGCGTCTTTGTAGCCGATTCTCCAAGGCAGGGGGCTCACCTCATACGGGCTCTTCGTGGCATGCTAGGGCCTTCTGCCCTCATCCTTGCGGCCAACACCTTCAACGACCCGGATGAGGCAGGCAAAAATGGCTCAGACTTCGAGGGGGTCGTATTTGCGGACAGCTATGACGCAAGCGCCCCAAGCCGCGCTGTTCGGAGGTTTGAGTCTGGATTTGCCCAAACGTTCCACGTGGTTCCTAGCCCGCTTGCCGCGCGCACCTTCGATACGGTCGGCTTGGCCTTGCACGTCCTCGAGCCTTGCCTTGGCGTCTCTTCCGAGGTACGTAAATGTATCGCGGAAGGCTTGAGCGGGCTGTCCGTGTACATCGGGGTATCGAGCCCAATCCGTTTCGACGAAGACCGCGACCTTGCGGGGGATTTGTTCTTGTTTCAAATCCAGCAAGGCAGGATCGTACGCATTCCTTAGCCCTCATCGCTTGACACCCCCCATTTTGTGGTTTTACTTGGAAGAGAGGTCCATCGAAAATTCAAGCAACTTGCGATAAGGAGTTTTTTAAACAATGACTGATGAAACTCGAGAGCAAAAGGAAAAAGACATCGACGTTCCGGAGGTCTTGGCCGTTTTGCCCATCCGGGATGTCGTCGTGTTCCCGATGATCTCGCTCCCTTTGTTCGTCGGGAGGCCGAGTTCGGTGATGGCACTCGAGCACGCTCTCGGAAGTCACAAGCTCGTCCTCCTCGTAGCCCAAAAGGACGGGTCTATAGAGAATCCTGCGCTTGGTGACCTTTTTGAGGTAGGGACCGTTGCAAGCGTAGTTCGAATGCTCAAGCTCCCCGATGGGAGGGTCAAAGTCCTCATTCAAGGCCATAAACGGGCGCGCATTCTTGAGCTTGCCCAGGAAGAGCCCTTCCTATCCGTTAGGGTAGAGGTACTTGAAGAGCCGAAGCTTACCGATATCCCGCTCGAGGTTGAGGCGCTTATGCGCAACGTGAAAGAAAAGATCGAAAAGATTATCCAGTTGCGAGACATGCCATTAGAGATCATGGCCGTCGTGAACAACATCGCGGAGCCAGGTGTTTTGGCCGATTTGGTTGCCTCGAACTTAAGGCTCAAGATCGAGGAGTGGCAAGCCGTACTCGAGCTCTTGGACCCCGTACAGCGGCTTGGCAAGGTGGACGGGTACCTTGCCAAGGAGGTAGCGCTCTCCCAGATGCAGACCAAGCTTCAGAATCAGGTCAAAGAAGAGATCGACAAAACCCAAAGGGAGTATTTTCTAAGGGGTCAACTCAAGGCGATTCAAGACGAGCTCGGCGAGTCCGATAGCAAGCTACAAGAGATCGAGGAGTACAACAAGCGGATAGAGAAGGCGAAGATGCCGAAGAAGGCCAAGGAGGAGGCCGAACGGCAGCTCAAGCGGCTAGAGACGATGCATCCCGATTCGGCCGAAGCCTCGATCATTCGAACATATCTTGACTGGCTCGTGGAGCTCCCCTGGGGCGTCTCCATGAAGGAAAACTTAGGACTCAAAGACGCCAAGCGAGTGTTGGACGAAGACCACTACAATTTAGAGAAGGTCAAAGAGAGAATTCTCGAATTCTTGGCGGTCAGGAAACTAAAGAAATCGGCCAAGGGGCCGATTCTTTGCTTTGTCGGTCCTCCTGGTGTAGGAAAGACCTCTTTGGGGAAATCCATCGCGAGGGCGATGGGAAGAAAATTCGTTCGTCTCTCTTTGGGCGGCATGAGGGACGAAGCAGAAATTCGGGGTCACCGCAGGACGTATATCGGGGCGATGCCGGGCCAGATCGTCCAGCAGATCAAGAATGCAGGGTCCAACAACCCCGTGTTCATGCTGGACGAGGTCGACAAAATCGGCATGGATTTTCGGGGGGATCCATCCTCTGCCCTCTTGGAAGTGCTCGACCCCGAGCAGAATCACAGCTTCATGGACCACTACCTGGGCGTACCGTTCGACCTCTCGAAGGTTATGTTCGTTGCGACGGCCAACGTGCTCGACACGGTTCCGGGCGCGCTACGCGACAGGATGGAGGTGATCTCGATTCCAGGCTATACCCCGGATGAAAAGCTGAGGATTGCCAAGAGCTACATCGTCCCCCGCCAGCTCGAGGCCAACGGGCTCGAGCCAGGCCAGGTGGTGTTTTCAGAGGATGCGCTCAAGCTATTGATTGAGGAGTACACAAGAGAGGCTGGCTTGCGCAACCTAGAGCGGGAGATCGCCTCCATTTTGCGGAAGGTCGCCAAAGAAGTGGCCGAGGGGAAGCGAAAGAAGGCGTTCATCTCGGTTGCCAAAGCGCGCAGGTACTTGGGCCCGGCCAAATACCTGGGTCAGGAAAAGCTCGATAAAGAAGAGATAGGCGTGGCCACGGGGCTTGCATGGACTGCGGCCGGGGGCGAGATCCTTCACGTCGAGGTTAGCCTGGCCAAAGGGAAGGGAACCTTGACGCTTACGGGACAGTTGGGCGAGGTAATGAAGGAGTCGGCGCAGGCCGCCTTGAGCTACGCTAGGGCTCACGCCAAGGAGTACGGCATCGATGAGGACTTCTATCAGCACCTCGACATCCATATCCACGTTCCGGCAGGTGCGATCCCTAAGGACGGCCCGTCGGCCGGCGTGACGATCGTGGCGGCCTTGATAAGCGCGCTGTCCAAGATTCCCGTCAAGAAAGATGTAGCGATGACGGGAGAGATTACGCTAAGGGGTAGGGTTCTTCCTGTGGGTGGAATCAAAGAGAAGGTGCTTGGCGCGCTCCAAGCGGGCATCCGAGCCGTGGTCCTGCCCTTCGAGAACGAGCCGGACTTTGAGGAGGTCCCTCCAAAGATTCGTAAGGAGATCTCGCCCATCTACGTAAAAAGCGTGGACGAGGTGTTGAAAAACGTGCTCGCGTTCGACGTGCTCCAAAAGCAGGATATGGAACTCGCCAGGGCTTCCGTGTAGCCCTTCATGGCAGCAGATAGCTCGCTTCGTGCGCTTGGTGAGTTCGGCCTGATCGCTAGGGTCGAGGAGGGGCTAGCGAGGGAAAACTCCAAAACCTTCTTGAGCGTTCTTAAGGGAATCGGCGACGATGCGGCTGTATGCAAACTTAGAGAAGAAGGAAGCCTGCTCGTCACGACCGACTTGTTGATTGAGGGGGTTCATTTCGACCTTGCCTACGAGTCCCCGGAAACCATCGGGTTCAAGGCGTTGGCCGTTAACGCGAGCGATATCGGTGCGATGGGGGGAGAGCCTTGGGGGTTTGTGCTGGCGTTGGCCCTTCCTTCAGGCTTTTCCAAAGACTGGCTCGATCGGTTCTTAAGCGGGATGGCGGCGTTCCAGGATGCGCATCCATGCATTGCTTTGGGGGGGGATACTTCCAAGAGCCCGGGCGGGGCGTTCCTTTGCGTCACGTTTTTAGGGAGGCTTCCTCAATCTTCCAAGCTTTTGGCGAGAGACGGGGCTAGACCTGGCGACAGGATTCTCGTAACGGGAATCCCGGGCAGCTCTGCCCTCGGGCTGAATCTTCTTAAGCGTTTTGGGCCTTCTGCGCTGGAAAACCAAGAAGCGCGGCCGTTTGTCGAAGCTTATCTAAAGCCGCGCCCACCTCTCGTGTTTGCGAAAGAAGTCGCCCAAAAAGGGCTTGCAAACGCCGCCATTGACATCTCCGACGGGCTGGTTCAGGATCTTGGTCATATCGCCCGCCTCTCCAACCTCCGGGCCTTCCTCGAGCTAGAATCCATTCCCATGGAAGGGCTCGAGCCTATGTCTTGCATGTTAGGAATCGAGGCATCGGACCTGGCGCTGGCCGGTGGAGAAGATTATGGGCTGATCCTTTCCGTACCCGCCCATTCCCTAAAAGAGGTTCAGCGCCTGGGAAAACGCCTCAACGTCGTGGTGCACGAGGTGGGCCGCTTTGAAAGAGGCGAGCAGGGGGTGTATACCTGCAAAGAGGGCCAGGCCCCTTCCAGGCTTAAAAAGGGAGGTTACGAACATTTCCGAGATGAAAGCGCGCATCCTTGAGCTGTTCGAGCAAGTCCGCAATGGGGCGATTCAGCCCGAGGCGGCGGTAGAACAGCTCAAGTTTTTGCCCTTCGAGGATATCGGCATTGCCAGGGTTGATACCCACAGGGAGCTAAGACAAGGCTTCCCCGAGCTTATCTACGGCAAGGATAAAGACTTCGAATCGATCCAGCGGATTGCCGAGGCAATGTATGGCCTGCCTTCCCCCGTTCTTGTCACAAGGCTCTCCCCGTTTAAGGCGAGCAGGCTTTTGAAGGCGTTCCCCGACGCGCAATACTTCCCAAAGGCAAGGATTCTTAGGCTTAACGAACGCTACATCCGCCCCCAAAACCTTGGGACTGTCGGGTTGGTTTCTGCGGGAACGTCGGATGGCCCCGTGCTCGAAGAGGCCTGCATCACGCTCGAGACGTTGGGCGTGAAGACGGAAGTGCTCTTCGATGTGGGCGTTGCCGGGGTTCATCGGCTCTTTCCGGAGATCGAACGGCTCCAGACTTGCCGTGTACTGATCGCGATCGCGGGCATGGAGGGCGCTCTGGCGAGCCTGCTGGGGGGGATGTTCGAAGCGCCCGTTCTCGCCGTCCCGACCTCGTGCGGGTATGGGAGCCATTTGAACGGCTTTACCCCTTTGCTTGCAATGCTGACGAGCTGTGCCAACCTGGCCGTCTTTAACATCGACAACGGCGTGGGCGCGGCCTTGTTCGCGTTCCGCGTGCTAAAGGCCCAAGTGGCGAAGTCATGAGCAAAAAGATCCTCGTTTTGGAGTGCATCGGGGGAATCTCTGGGAACATGATGCTCGGAGCGCTAGTAGATCTCGGGCTTGAGCTAGGTCCGCTCGAATCAGAGCTCAAACGTCTCGGCATTGAAGGCTTTGAGATCATCCTAAAAAAAGAGGCCAGGGAGGGGATCGCGGGGGCTTACCTGGACGTGGCCCCTACGGGTTCCTCGAAGGACGAAGAAGTGCCGTATTCCAGGATCCGGGCTTTTTTGGGAGGCCTGCCAAGGTCGCCCTATATCCAGAGGGCCGTGCTAGCCTTTGATGCGCTCGCCGTGGCCGAGGCCAAGGTGCACGGGACAACCCCCGAAGCGGTACACTTTCACGAGTTAGGGGCCGTTGATGCGCTCGTCGATATCCTAGGGAATGCCTTGGCGCTCGATTGGCTGGGCGTAGGGGAAGTGTTCTGCATGGAAGTTCCCGTTGGCCAGGGCTTGGTTCAAACCAGGCACGGAGCCTATCCCTCGCCGGCCCCTGCAACACTCGAGCTTTTAAAGGGTTTTCGCCTCCTTTGGAGGGATGTCCCCCACGAGATGGTGACTCCGACGGGCGCCGTGCTGCTTAAGACCTTTGTTCGACGTCCAGGGGTGTTGCCATGCCCTTTTGTCCTTGAAAAAACGGGCTACGGGCTCGGAACGGCCCATTTTCCCGGCCTACCCAACGTCTTGAGGGCAACGCTCGGCAATGCCTGTCACGAGGGCGGAGGCGAGGATGGCCTGCAACAAGACTCCGTTTGGGAGCTAGCCTTTCAGGTTGACGATATGACCCCAGAAGAAGTCCAATGGGCGCTTCAGGCGTTGATGGATGCGGGAGCGCTGGATGTATTCCTAAGCCAGGGGTTGATGAAGAAAGGGCGTCCAGGGTTCCTGCTCGAAGTGCTGGTATCCCAAGAGAACAAAGAGGCGATCGTTTCGTGGGTTCTTAAAAACACCTCGAGCTGGGGGGTGCGTGAATCTTGGCGGACCAGAAGCATTCTTTCGAGGCAAGAGCGTGAAGTCCAGACATCGATGGGCTCAGTACGCCTTAAAGCCTCGGTCGGCTTTGTCCAGAAGGAGAAAGTCGCGTTCGATGACGTCTGCCGGATCGCGGGCGAGCTTGGGCAAAGCCCTAGAAGTATTCTCGATCGCATAAAGCGCGAGCTCGACGGCAACCATTAAGAAAGCCTTTTTAAGCTGTACGCGATGCGCTGAAAGATCGTTACGAATGACAGCACGAGCATGGCCCAAAGTGCCGGCTTTAACACCCCGAAGAGAAGCCCGATAATCAGGAGGGCCATTCGGTGAGGCCGCTCGAGCACCCCCACCTTGCATGCTTGGAGGAATTGCTCCGCCTTTGCCCGAATGTATGGGGTAATTAGCGCGCCGGCCATGCTTGCCGCAACCAAGAGAGCGCCGGGCCGGTCGTTAAGGACTGAATAATGCCATAAGAGGCCAAAGAACAGGGCTGCATCGGCCAAGCGATCCAGACAGGAATCGAGGAAAGCTCCCCTTCTGCTCTCCAGCCCTAGGGTTCTTGCCGCGTATCCGTCGAACACGTCCATCAGGCCCGAGGCAAGAACAAGAATCCCTCCCCAGCCCATAAGCCCGTTTGCAAGGAGCAAGGAGGCCAAAAGCGCAAACAAAAGCCCGGTAGCGCTGAGCCAAGATGGCGTCAAACCCGGGATGTGCCGCAAGATGCCAGTCATCGGGGCGAGGAGTCGGTCGGTTGTGGCTCTATCGGGCATCCAATAGTTCATAATGTCCCTTTCTTTATCGCGGTCCTTATGGTTGGTGAAATAACAAGGGCTCTGATACTCTATATACATGAAAGAGGCTGTTTCAGGCCAGGGCATACGGATGTCTCGAACCTTCGTATGGGTTGCCGGGGCAGGGTTGGCGACGGATGCCTTGCGGACCATCGCCAGGCAGTGCTCGGTACTCGCCAACGGGGGGCAGGGCGGTCTCATGCAGGAAGCCTCCAAAGGGACGAGCGATGCGGAGAGATTGGCATGAGGTTGTTGCATACGATGATTCGGGTCGCAGACCTTGATGCTTCCCTTGATTTTTACATAAATAAGCTGGGGATGCGTCTCTTAAGAAAAAAAGACTACCCGGAAGGCCGGTTTACGCTGGCCTTTGTTGGTTACGAGGACGAGAAAGCGGGCGCGGTAATCGAGTTGACGTACAACTGGGATATCAAGGCCTATGACTTAGGGGATGGCTTCGGCCACGTTGCGGTCAGCGTCCCGGATATCTACGCCTTTTGCAAGTCTCTTGAGAGAAATGGGGTGAAGATTGTCCGTGAGCCCGGGCCCATGAAGCATGGAACGACCGTGATCGCCTTCATCGAGGACCCGACGGGCTACAGAATCGAGCTCATCCAAGAAGAAATCCAATAAAGGGGCGCGTGATGGATCTTCGGTTTGAGCGGGTTGCGCTCGAAAAGCCAGAGCATGTAAACGTGATCGTAGGCCAGGCGCATTTCATCAAGACCGTCGAAGACCTTCACGAGACGCTGGCCACGCATACACCCGCTGCAAAGTTTGGGCTTGCCTTCGTGGAAAGCTCCGGCCCTTGCCTTGTGCGCGTTTCGGGAAACGACGCCGTGATGAGTGAATTAGCGGCCCGGAATGCGCTTAGGGTAGGGGCAGGGCATACCTTCTACATCTTTTTGGACGGGGCGTTTCCCATTGCGGTCCTAAACGCCATCAAGGGAGTCCAAGAGGTTTGCCTGGTTTACTGCGCTACGGCAAACCCCCTTGAAATCATCGTGGCCGAGAGTGCGCAGGGCCGGGGGATCGTGGGCGTTATCGACGGCCAAGCTCCGAAAGGCATCGAGGCGGATGAGGACAAGGCCAAGCGCAAAGAGCTTTTACGGCAATTCGGCTATAAGGCTTAGGACGCCAGTAATGGGAATAAACGCGTTTCAAGAATGCATAGTTTGTGCTTGGAGGGCTGTCTGTGCCAAGCGTTTCCAGAAACGTGCAGGGGTTGCGCGTTTCTGCGAAGATTTTTCCGAAGACAAAACGCTTAGGCCTCTAAATACCGACGAAACGGCTTCCAAGTCTTTCTTCGAGGAGAATTGATCCGCATGCCAAAAAGCGTGATTCAAGGGCTTTACAGAAGGCTTGAGGTGTGGCTCGAGCGGCGGATCTTAGAAGTCTTCAAGCTTTCAGAGTCCTTGGATATCGCATTCGAACGCCCAAAGGAAGGGTTTGGAGATTTGGCGACCCCGGTCGCCTTCCAGTTGGCAAGGCTCCTTAGGATGCCTCCCATAGAGATTGCCAAGATGTTAGAGGCCCAAGCCGTAGACCTACCCCAAGGCTTTTCCGCGCTACGCGCGGCCCCTCCTGGATATTTGAACGCTGAATTCGATCCAGAGTTTTTAAAGAATGCGTTGGTGGAGGTGCTCGAGCACCCAGAGCTTTTCGGGAGGTTCGACGATGGCTCTGGCAAACGAGCTCAGGTGGAGTTCGTAAGCGCAAACCCTACAGGCCCGCTCACGGTCGGCCATGGCAGGCAAGCTGTCCTAGGGTCCTCGATCGCCAACCTTCTGGAGGCGCTCGGGTTCGAGGTGACACGGGAGTATTATTACAACGACGCCGGAAGACAAATGCGAGTGCTTGGTGAATCCATCCGGGCGCGCTACCTAGAGCTTCTTGGTGAGCCGGCAAGCTTCCCGGAGGATGGCTACCAGGGCGATTACATTCGGGAGATCGCAAGGCAAATCTTCGAGGACTTCGCAGATAGGCTCAAAACGGAGGTCTCGCACGAGCCTTTCCAGAAGTACGGCGAGCGGGTCATTTTTGAAGACATCCAGCGCACGCTCCAAAGGCTCGACATCAGGTTCGACGTGTTTTTCGGCGAGCACACGCTTTACGAAGACGGGAGTATCGAGCGGGTTCTGGAGCGTCTGAACTCATTAGGCCTTTTGTACGAAAAGGACGGTGCCTTATGGTTCGAGGCCAAGGCATTCGGGCAACCCAAGGACCGCGTGTTCCGTAAGGCCAGCGGGGAGTACACATACAGGCTTCCGGATATCGCCTACCACGTCCAAAAGCTAGGGCGTGGGTTCGATTTGATCGTGGACGTGCTCGGGGCCGACCATCACCTCTCGAGCCAGGACGTCCTTACAACGATCAAGGTGCTGGGCCAGGATGTTTCCCGCATTCGCATCGTCTTGCATCAGTTCGTTACGCTCGTAAGAGGCGGGGAAAGGGTCAAGGTCTCCACCCGCAAGGCCACCTACGTGACACTCGATGAGCTGATCGACATGGTGGGGAAGGACGCCTGCAGGTTCTTCTTTTTATTGCGAAAGGCCGACACGCACCTAGACTTCGACATCGACCTTGCCAGGAAGCAGGGCGAAGAAAACCCGGTCTACTACGTCCAGTATGCGCACGCAAGGATCTGTTCCGTGTTCGAAGTGGCGAAGAATCGAGGGGTTGCTCTGCCCAACCCGGGCATTGAGGCGCTTCAAACGCTGAGTGAAGCGGAGCTTCCCCTGCTCAAGGCGATTTTTTGGCTAGAGCATACCCTTAGAGAGGCCGCAAGGGAACTCGAGCCGCACCGCGTGGTCTACGCGCTGATGGACATCGCCGGGCTTTTCCATTCTTTCTACAACCACAACCGGATCCTCGAGAGCCCGGAGGAAATAAGGGGTATGCGGCTCTTGCTCGTTCAAGGGCTGGGGGTTGCTCTTCGAAGAGGGCTTTCATTGCTGAACGTTACAGCCCCGGAGAAGATGTGAGCGGTGCGGCTCGAGATTTCCCCCTTCGGGGGTGTCCTCCTGGTAGGTTTTGGCATGGGGCTGGTCGTGTTGGGTTTTCTTGCGGGAACCTACTTCGGCTCTAGTCTTGAAACGGCCACCAGGAAACCCACGGATGATACCGCAACGGGGCCCGAAAAGCCTGCTTCTGGGCAAGTTTTCGCTCCTAGACCTTCGTTGCCACAAACCCCGCTTGAAGAGAACGCGGGTGAGCCATTTGGCCCTGAGGGCCGAGCGCCGGCTCCTTCCTTGGCCTTGGAGGCTTCTTCGGAGCCCAAGGCCAAGCCGAAGCCTTCTGGATACTATAGCGTCCAGGTAGGGGCATTCAAGGTCCGATCCCAGGCGGAGGCAATGGCAAAAAGGTTGAGACAAAACGGGTTTGAGCCGTTTCTTGAGCGGTACAACGCCAAGGATGGGCTTTGGTATCGCGTCCGTACCGGCCGGTTCAAAAATCCCAAAAAGGCCAAGGCATTTCTTGGCAAGGTGCGGGCTAGCTTCAAGGAGGCGTACGTGGCAAAAATTGAGGATGAAACGGCCATCGAGGAAGTGGATTAGTGCTGCCGGATCGACGCGCGGAGAACCTTCAGCGGGCGTTCGCGATCAAGAAGGATGGCTACGACGGGTGGGTCCCTGCCAAAACGTTCGTTTTGGATACGGAAACGCCCGTAAGCTTGTTTTTGAAGCTAAGGGACATCAGCCCCGTTGGCTGCCTTTTAGAGAGCGTGGAGGGTGGCGAGTTCTGGGCAAGGTACTCCTTCATAGGGGTCGGGTTCCGGTGGATCCTAAGGGCCAAAGACCGCCTTGTTGAGATTGAGACCCCCGAAGGGGGCGGGCGGTGCTTTGAAGGCGAGGCTCTTGATGCCTTAAAGGAGCGCGTCTTGGACAAGAGGGTTTATAGGCAAGGCGATCTTCCGCCTTTTTTTGGGGGGGCGATAGGCTATTTGGGCTATGATTCCGTAAGGCGCTTTGAGCGAGTTCCAGACTTGGGGAAGCCAAGGTTGGACCCTTTCGATGCCCATTTTTTCTTTCCCAAGGTCCTTATCGCCGTCGACAGGTTTCGCTACGCGTTCACACTCATGGCCTACGTGGATTTGAATGCTTTTGACCTTGAAGCCGAAGTTTGCCGCGCCCACGAGGCGATAGAGCAGATCGAGGATTTGGCGTTTACAAAGGTCGTTCCCTCTGTCCGGATGGACGGGTTCGAGGGCTTCAAAGAGAAGACGTTCGAGCTTACGGGTAGCGTTTCCCCGGATGCCTACCGAACCTGGATCCTCAAAGCCAAGGCCTACATCGAGGCTGGCGACATTATCCAGGTCGTCCCTTCGAGGCGATTCCACACGCCTTTTAAGGCCGACCCTTTTGCTTTGTACCGCGTCCTTCGGCTCCTGAACCCGTCGCCCTACATGTTCTACCTTCAAAACGGGTCCGAGACGGTTGTCGGTTCCTCTCCGGAGGTGTTGGTCCGTGTGTCGGCAGGCCGTGTCCTTACCCGCCCTATCGCCGGGACAAGGAGGCGTGGGAGGACTCAAGACGAAGACATCAGGCTGGAACGAGAGCTTTTAGGGGATACGAAAGAAAGAGCGGAGCATTTAATGCTGGTGGACTTGGCCCGCAACGATGTCGGGAGAGTTGCCGGGGTTGGTAGCGTGCGGGTGTCCCAGTTCATGCACATCGAACGCTATTCCCACGTGATGCACATCGTCAGCGATGTGATAGGGACTCTAAAGAACGGCCTTGGCCCGCTCGATGCCCTAAGGGCCTGCTTTCCTGCGGGGACGCTGACGGGGGCTCCAAAAGTACGGGCGATGGAGATCATCGAGGAGCTCGAGGCCCACAGGCGAGGGATTTACGGCGGGTGTGTGGGGTACGTCGGGTTTGGCGGAGCGCTCGACATGGGCATCACGATCCGAACGGCCTGGATTCGGGGAGACACGGCCTACTTCCAGGCCGGCGGCGGCATCGTGGCCGACTCCGACCCTGCCAGCGAAGAGGATGAAGTCAAGAATAAGGCGATGGCCATGGCTCAGGCGATCGCGATCGCAACCAACGCCTAGGGAAAGGGCATGTCCGGAATCCTTTTGATCGACAACTACGATTCATTTACCTACAACCTCTACCAGTATTTTGGCGAGCTTGGGGTGCTCCCGGAGGTCGTGCGCAACGACGAGGCCTCCCTCGATGCGCTTGAGGTGAAAAACCCTGGCGCGCTCGTCATTTCTCCGGGGCCTTGCACGCCGAAAGAGGCGGGCATCAGCGTAGAGGCCGTACGCAGGTTCTCGGGCAGGGTTCCCATCCTTGGAGTATGTTTGGGCCACCAAGCGATCGCCGAAGCCTTCGGCGGCAAGGTAGTGTTGGCAAGGAGGCTGATGCACGGGAAGACCTCGATGGTTTTCCACGACGGCCTCGGCGTATTCAAGGAGATTCCCAGTCCTTTTCGTGCGGTCCGTTATCACTCGCTTATCGTCGATGCCGAAAGCCTTCCTCAAGACCTTGAAATCCACGCCGTGAGCGAGTACAACGAGCCTATGGCGATAAGGCACCGGAGCTTGCCCGTATTCGGTGTTCAGTTCCACCCGGAATCCATCCTGACGGAACATGGCCATCAGCTCCTTCGAAACTTCTTAGAGCTCATCTAAGATGCCCTCCAAGGCGGTTGAAACGCTTCTCAAGGGGGGGGCTCTAAGCGTCGAGGAGACGGAAGGGTTCATCGAGGGCATGATCAAGGGCTCTATCGACGAGCCCCTCATGGTGGCGTTCTTGACAGCCCTGGCGATGAAAGGCCCCTCGAAAGAAGAGCTCCTAGGCGCCGTGCTGGTGTTTCAAAGACACGCTGCTCTAATTACCCCGCCCCCTTATCATTTGATGGATACCTGCGGGACAGGGGGTAAGGCATACCCGACCCTGAACGTCTCAACGCTGAGCGCGTTCGTCGTGGCGAGCTTCGGGGTTAAGGTTGCAAAGCACGGCAACAGGTCATTTAGGAATGCTCTTGGTTCAGCCCAAGTGCTCGAACGGCTTGGCGTCAACGTCGCGCTAGAGCCGGAGAGGTCCTTAAGGCTGCTCGAAGAGGTCGGCGTTGGGTTTTTCTTGGCCCCAGCCTACCACCCAGCCATGCAGGCCGTTAAAGGCTTGAGGGCAAAGCTTCCTTTCAGGACGTTGTTTAACCTTCTTGGCCCTCTGACCAACCCCTTGCCTTTGACCTACCAGGTCGTGGGCGTGTACGATTCCCGGTATGTTCACTTGATTGCAGAGTGCCTCAGGATCTTGGGGCGTAAGCGGGCCTGCGTAGTGTACGGTGAGGACGGCCAAGATGAACTCTCTTTGGCTTCCCCCAGTGTCCTGGCCGTTCTTCAAGAAGACGGACGGATCGAGCGTTTGAGGGTAGAGCCCGAAGACTTCGGGGTTTCTAGGTTTTCCAAAGAAAGGCTGATTCTTCAGACCCAAGAAGAGCAACTCGAGGCCTTCCAGCGGGTGATAGAAGGCAATCCATCGCCTTGGCTGGAGCTTGTTGCCTTGAATGCTGGGCTTGCGCTGTTTGTATGCGGCCTGACAGGCAATATTAAGGGAGGCTATGGCTTGGCAAAGGAGGCGCTCTTGACGAGGTCTGCTTTGGGGGTGTTTGAACGCTTCAAAAAAACGGCTCGAGGCGATGACTCCGTTCCTTCCTGAGGTCGTAAAGCGTACGCTTGCCGATCTCGAGGCGAAAAGGGCCAAAGAGCCCTTGGTCGAGCTTGAAAAGAAACTTTCTTCTTTTCCCCCAAAAAAACCGGGGGCGCTCCTTTCTAAGTTTCTTGGCAAAGAGCCCGATACAAAGCTGATTTGTGAAATCAAAAGGGCTTCTCCCTCCAGAGGGGTTCTTTTAGGCCGGCTGGACGTCCGGGAGCTAGCCCAGATTTACGAAGGTGCAGGGGCGTTTGCATTGTCGGTCCTCACGCAACCCTTAGGGTTTCATGGCAGCCTCAGGGACCTTGAAGTTGCGAGGCAGGCCTTTGGCGGACCAATCCTTAGGAAGGACTTTATCTTTGATATCTACCAGCTTTACGAAACGGCCCTTGCCGGAGCCGACCTAGTTTTGTTGATCGTGAGGATTCTGTCCAAAGACAAGCTTGAAGAGCTCGTAAGCGCCTCAAGATCGCTAGGGCTTCTGCCTTTGGTCGAGCTTCACTCCGAAGAAGACTTAGATAAGGTCTCGGGCCTCGAAGGGCCGCTGCTATTGGGGTTGAACGCAAGGGACCTTGCCTCGCTCACGATTGATCATGAGAGGGTCGAAGCATTGCTTCGAGAGCCTTTAGGCTCCTACCCGGTTGTGATCGAAAGCGGCATTGACCAAAGAGAGCAAGTGCTGGCCTACAAAAGGCACGCGCGGGTTTGCGCCTTTCTTGTGGGCGAGGGTATCCTAAAGAGCAGCGATCCAGCTGGAAAAATCCGCGAATTGACCGGGGGTAAAATATAAGGGTGAGTAAGGCGGGCTATTTCGGGGAGTACGGAGGCAGGTTCGTCTCCGAACTGCTCCTTGGGGCGCTCAAAGAGTTGGAACAGGCCTATAATTCTGTCGGCAAGGACCCTTCCTTTCAGAAGGCCCTTGCGGAGGCGCTGCGCGATTTTGCCGGAAGGCCTACGCCTATTTTGCAGGCCAAACGCTTCACCGAAGCGATCGGGCTTGAAGCCACGCTGGTTTTGAAGCGCGAGGACCTTTGCCATACGGGTGCGCACAAGATCAACAACGCGCTGGGCCAGGCCCTCATGGCCAAGGTGCTCGGCAAGAGCGAGCTGATTGCCGAAACTGGGGCCGGTCAGCACGGGGTTGCGACGGCCACGGTGGCCGCATCCTTGGGGTTCGACTCCTGCAAGATTTTCATGGGTACTGAGGACCTAAAAAGACAGGCCCCGAACGTTCAGCGTATGGAGCTTTTAGGATCTGAGGTGATCCCCGTCGCCAAAGGGCAGGGAACGCTGAAAGACGCCATTAACGAGGCCATGCGCTACTGGGTGAGCCATTTGAAAACCACGCATTACCTCTTCGGTACGGTAGCAGGGCCTCACCCTTACCCCACGATTGTTCGAGATTTCCAGGCCGTCATCGGTAACGAGCTCAAAGCCCAGACAAAGGAGCGCTTTGGCAGGCTTCCGGACGTTCTAATTGCCTGTGTCGGCGGTGGGTCGAACGCGATGGGGGCGTTCTTTCCGTTTTTGGATGAGGCGGGCGTGGCGCTTGTCGGGGTCGAGGCGGGCGGCAGGGGGGAAGGCATGGGTGAACATGCGGCCAGCCTGACACGCGGAACGGTAGGGGTGTTGCACGGGGCCATGTCCTACGTTTTGCAAACTGACGAAGGGCAGATCGCTCCCGTGCACAGCGTTTCGGCGGGGTTAGACTACCCTGGCGTGGGGCCCGAGCTCTCATACCTCAAATCCACCGGCCGGGCCAGGTTCGTGACGGCGAGCGATGAGGAGGCGCTTAGGGCCTTTCGGTTGCTTGCGAGTACCGAGGGGATTCTTCCGGCGCTCGAGAGCGCCCATGCGCTCGGCTGGCTCATGGCCCAGGCCAGGGCGTTTTCCAAGGATACGTTGATCGCGGTAAACCTCTCTGGGCGTGGAGACAAAGACCTGGAGCTCGTCGGATCGTTCGAGGGGGGCCGCCGTGGGTAGCAAAATCAAAGATATCTTCGCTTCTCAGGGCAAAGTGCTCATCGGGTATGTGACGGCCGGATACCCCGTTCCAGACGAGCAGTTCTTCGTAGAGCTCGCCTTGGCTCTTCATGAAGCGGGCGTAGACATTTTGGAAGTAGGCGTGCCGTTTTCTGACCCGATGGCCGACGGGGAAGTGATCCAGAGGGCCATGCAAGGAGCCCTGTCTGGAAATTTTGGGCTAAAACGGACGCTTAAGGCAATCGAGATGCTCAAGGAGTGCCATGAAGGGCTGCCGGTGGTTTTGTTCGGGTACTTCAACCCGTTTTACCGGATGGGGCTGGATGCGCTAACCATGCGCCTTAAAGAGCTTCAGGCTGCGGGCATCTTGGTGGTCGACCTCCCTGTCGAGGAAGGCGCCCGATGGTACAGGGCGATCAAGTCTGAGGGCATTGATCCGATCCAGGTTGTTCCGAACGACGTGAGCCTAGAAAGGCTCCAAGAGATCGCCCCGTTTGTCGGAGGGTTTCTTTATGTCACCTCGAGTTATGCCCCGACAGGGGGGACGGTTGGCCGGATTCCTTCCTTATCCTTTACGATCGAGAGGGCAAGGGCTACGCTCGACCTTCCGGTGGCAGTCGGGTTTGGCATCCAGACGCCTGAAGACGCTTTCCAGATCGGCAATGTTGCAGACGGGGTCATCGTGGGCTCCGCGCTGATCCGCGCGCTCGAGGACGGGATTGCAGAGGGTGGCCCAAAACGAGCGATTCAGCTTGCCCAAAAGAAGGCCGAAGCGCTCAAAAAAAGCCTTATTAAAGGAGCCTTGCTATGGCGTTCTTGATGGCCAGGCGCGAGAAGCCCGAAGAGAACCTGTGGGTCAAGTGTCCCGGGTGCGGTGAGGTCGGGTTTAAAAAGGACTTGGGCCGCAACCTAAAGGTATGTCCTGCTTGCTCGTACCACTTTCGGATGAGCGCAAAAGAGCGGATCGAGCAGCTCATCGATCCTGGAACGTTTCAAGAGATGGACGTTGCGATCCTTTCCAGGGATCCGCTACGGTTCAAAGATAGCAAGTCTTACAGGGCTAGGCTTAAGGAATCGAGGAAGAAAACGGGCCATGCCGAAGCGCTCGTTTCGGGGGTAGGGCTCCTAAGCGGTGTTCGCGTGAGCCTCGCCGTGTTCGAGTTCGGGTTTCTCGGTGGAAGCATGGGGGCCGTCGTCGGGGAAAAGCTCCTTAAGGCCATGCTGAGGGCCAAAGAAGAGCGCATTCCTCTCGTCACCGTCAGCGCTTCGGGCGGGGCTAGAATGCACGAAGGGGTGATCTCTCTCATGCAGATGGCCAGGACGATCTCCGGGCGTCTTCTGCTCTCGAAAGAGGGGGTTCCGTTTTTAAGCATCCTAACAGATCCTACGACAGGAGGGGTTGCGGCAAGTTTCGCTTTTCTGGGTGATGTCATTTTGGCCGAACCTGGGGCGTTGATCGGGTTTGCAGGCCCTAGGGTGATCGAGGAAACCGTCAAGCAAAAGCTTCCAGAGGGGTTCCAGAGGGCCGAGTTCTTGCTTGCCAAGGGGATGATCGACGGCGTTGTTCCGAGGGCGGAGTTAAAGAAAAAGGTTGCCACGTTCCTCTATCACCTTTGGCCGCCGGCCAAGGAGGCCTGTATGAAGAAATGGGCCAAACGGCCCAAGGAGGGAGCGTCTGTTGCAGGAAACGGGGGTACCTAGGCTTGCCTCGGGTCGCCCAAAGGAAGGCGTTCTATGGGAAGGCCGCTTGAGGGCTCTTTTATGGGCGCTGCAATAGACTTTCCTTGCCCTAGTAGCCCGCTGGAACTCTTTTCGCTCCATCCGCTCGAGCTCGTTTCCATGAGGCCCTCTTTGGGCCGTCTTGAGGCCGTATTGCATGCGTTGGGAGATCCGCATGCGGGCTTCCCTTCGATCCTCGTCGCCGGTACAAACGGGAAGGGCTCCACCTCGACGTTCCTTTCGGCAGGGCTGATCGCCTCCGGCCTCAAAACAGGCCTTTTTACCTCGCCTCACCTGCTTAACCCTTTGGAGAGAATCCTGATTCAGGGCCGGCCCCTCCCAGAAGAACGGCTCGATGCCGCCTTTTATAGGATTCACCGTGCTGTTCTAGAACTTCAGCTGCCTCTCACGTTCTTTGAGTGGCTCAGTGCCCTTATGTTCGTCGCGTTCCAAGAAAGCGGCGTGGATGTGGGCGTGCTCGAGGTGGGCATGGGGGGCAGGCTCGATGCGACCAACTTGGCAAAGCGCAGGATTGCTACCGTCATCACGAGCATCGGGAGAGACCATACAGGCTTTCTAGGCGAGAGCCTCGACCAAATCCTTGTAGAAAAGGCTGGAATTGCCAGGCCCGAGGCCCCGTTGTTTGCCCATCTTCCTCAGCGTGGACTCCAATCGCGATTGGATGGGTTTGCAGAGGCCCGCGGGGTCCGCGTAGTTTTTTTGGGGAGACAGGTCCGTTACCGTCTTCTCGAGGCCTCGCTTTTCTCCACGCGGTTCGTGTTCGAAGGCCGCTCTTTAAAGGCGGAAATTGTGCTTGGCATGCTTGGCGAGCATCAGGCGGCCAATGCAAGCCTCGCTTTGGCCGTGCTTGAGCACCTAGCAAACGAAGGCAGTCTTGGAGTCCGGATGCCAGAGGCGGTCGGGGCGCTAAAATCGGCCTTTTTGCCTGCCAGGATGCAGCTGCTCGGGCAAGCCCCGCTTGTTCTCCTAGATGGGGCGCACAACGTCCACGGGGCGATCGCGCTCGTATCTTTCTTGGGTCCAAGGCTCGAAGGCTCGCACCCGGCCTGTATCGTCGGGATGAGCAAAGGCAAGGACGTCTCTGCGATGCTTAAATGCCTTTATCGGCTGAATCCTGCGTTCGTGTTTCCCGAGGTGGACCACGATCGGCTTTTGTCTGCCCAGGCGATCGCAAGGGAGGCCCAGGGGTTGGGCATGCCCTTTCGGGTTACTCCAACAATCTATGACGCGTTCGAGCTCTTCCATGGTCAACAACCGATACTCTTTACGGGGTCGCTTTACTTTGCCGGGGAGGTGCTCAAGGCGCTAGGAAAAGGGGAGCCATGAGGCCGAGCTTCTTTTTGATCGGTTTAGCGCTTCTTTGTTGCTTTGCTCTCCCCGCGAAAGGGGCGGAGACCCAAGGCGTCCTCGGCCTCGATCAAGAGCTTTCCCGGCTTCCTTTGAGCATACAAGCCGACAGGACGGATTATGTTCATACAACCCGAACGCTCGTACTTACGGGCCACGTGCTCGTCCGCTATGGGGATTTCCTTATAAGGGCGGACGAATTGACGCTCCATATCGCGACGCTAAGGCTCGAGGCATCGGGCGGCGTGGCCCTCAGGGCGCCTTACGGATTGATCCTCGGCCGAGCGCTCTCGATGGACCTCCCACGCGACACGTTCGAGCTTAAGGAAGGCTCGATCGAGCTCAAAAACGAGGGGTACTTTATCCAAGGAAAAAGGCTTATCAAGAAGCCGGGCATGCGTTTTCTGATCGAAGACGGCGAAATGACGAGCTGTTTGTGTGCCCAGCCAAGGCCCTGGGTGCTCAAAGTCAAGGAGATGGAGGTCAACTTTCACGGGATGAGCAAGGGCAAAGGGGCGAAGGTTGCACTCTTTGAGCACACGGCCGCCTACCTGCCTAGGTTCATCGCCCCGATAAAGAAAGATCGGCAGACGGGGTTCTTGATGCCGAGAATGGCCTATTCGGACAGGGACGGGTTTAAGTTTAACCTTCCGTTCTACCTTGAGATTGCCAGGAACATGGACGCCACGTTCGCGATCGACTACAGAGGGAGGCGAGGCGTTGGCGGGGATGTCGAGTACCGGTATATCTTTTCGGACAGGAACTACGGCTGGATCAACGCCACAGGGTTCAGCGACACGTCCTACGACCAGGAGCGCAGGGAGCGGCTCGATTCCAAAAAGGGGCGGTTCCGTGTTGACATGCTCCACCACCAGGACTTCTCGGACGACGCCTACATGCGGGCCGACATCCACTATACCAACGACCGCACGATGGTAAGGGACTTGTCCGGCGATTCCGATATCCGTACGCTGCCATACTTTAAAACAAAGGTAGGGGCGGCCTACAATACAGAAGATTCGCTCCTTATGGGCGAATTTCGGTACTTTCAGGACCTTCGGTACGAAGACCCATACACGCTCAAACAGCTCCCACATTTGGCGCTTGCAAGCTACAAGCCGGGCGTCCTTGGGACTCCCTTCACGCTCGATTTCGACACGAGCCTGGATTATTTCTTCAGCCAGCAAGGGCAACGGGGCGCGCGCTACGACCTTTTGCCGACCCTTCGATACCCCACGCTTCCTTTTTCGTTGTTTGCGTTCGAACCTTACGTGGGCTTAAGGGAAACCCTATACGACACAACGGGCGATGTCGAATCGAGAGAGCTATACTCTCTAGGGTTTCGGTCCTCGAGTGAGTTTCTCAAGGATTACGGCGTGTCGTTCTTCAACGTAAGTAAGCTGCGCCATATCCTAGAGCCAGGGCTTGATTTTAAGCATACGCCGAACGCCGACCAGGCACGGTTGCCATACTACACGGCCGAAGACGATATCCTTCGCCAAGACGCGTTCACTTACAGCCTGAACAACCGCTTTTACGCCAAGACCGTGGACGGGTCGGCAAGGGAGTATTTTAGGTATCGTATCGACCAAACGTACGACCTTCAGGGCAACTTTCGCGAGCCCTATTACGTGTCCAACCGAACGCGGCACTTCTCGAACATCAAGAACACGTTTGAAATTTTGCCGAAAGAAAGGCTGTTCTTCGATACGAGCTTCGAGGTCAACCCAGAGGAAGGAAAGGCGAACGTGTTCGGGGCCTTTCTTCGGTACGACTCTCCAAGGGGGGACTCCTTCGAGCTCGCCTACAGGTACAACACCGAAGACATCTACAACATCAACGGCATTCAGACGCTTATGGAGTTCCGGCTTTCCAGGATGTTTGCCGCCTACATCGGTAACCGCTATTTGATCGGAGAATCGAAGAACTTGGAATCCGTCTACGGGATCGAGTACAACTCTCCTTGTGACTGTTTCGACATCTTGTTTACCTACGAGCAGCGCGTCAACCCCGATGAGCAGGAGTTCGCGGTCTTGTTCAACTTGAAAGGCTTGGGCTTTTTTGGGTCTCGTCCCTACCTTACAAGGCTGATGGACAGGGAGGTCGATTATTGGAACCGCTACTGGGGGCGGGAGCGTTACCAAACGCTTTCTCAAGACGACTCGGCATCGCCGAGGCATCCCATTCCTCCTAGGTTGAGACGATAGGGGCGGGAATTCTTCAGGCCCATTAGCCGAAAAGAAGAGGAAAGGTATAATAGGGCCATGGGGTTCCA
>WOYI010815059.1_pt1 | contig 39471 bp, 30 predicted proteins | sample 6423411 | NCBI WGS metagenome assembly WOYI01 (sample SAMN13441803, study PRJNA592873) | oil field metagenome | biome: oil field; feature: oil-well bore; material: oil-contaminated soil; isolation source: oil-contaminated soil from oil-well borehole | place: Germany: Wietze | collected 2016-10-18 ...
TCGGCATCGAAAATTTCAAAAGCCCCTCTTTCTTTGGCCAAGGTCACCGATGAAGTGTAGGCATTGATGGCTACTGCACGGTGTACCTTCTCCGAGAAATCGGTACCCTCATCGGTACCATAACGGATACCCAAAGCAGCCAGCATATCTCCCTCGGCAGTGATCCCCACGCCGGTACGACGCCCCTGAAGGGTCTTGCGCTGGATCTTCAGCCAGAGATTGCGTTCGGACGACTTCACCTCTTCCGACTCGGGATCGGAATCGATCTTCTGCAGGATCATCTCGATCTTCTCCGACTCCAGGTCGATGATATCATCCATGATGCGTTGTGCCAGCTGCACATGTTTGGCAAAGAGATCAAAATCGAAGTAAGCATCCTCTTTGAACGGGTTCACCACGTAGGAGTAGAGGTTGATGGCCAGCAGACGGCAGCTGTCGTAGGTACACAATGGTATCTCACCGCAGGGATTGGTGGAGACCGTCTTGAAGCCAAGATCGGCATAACAGTCGGGCACCGACTCGCGGATGATGGTATCCCAGAAGAGCACCCCCGGCTCTGCTGAACGCCAGGCATTATGAATGATCTTGTCCCATAGGTCTTTTGCGTTAATCGTCTTCTGATACTTCGGCTGATCAGAATCGATGGGGTACTTCTGCACATAGGGTTTACCAGTAGCAACAGCCTCCATGAACGCATCGTCAATCTTCACCGAGATATTGGCACCAGTCACCTTCCCCTGTTCCAGCTTGGCATCGATGAAGTTCTCCGAATCGGGATGCTTGATAGAGACACTCAGCATCAGGGCGCCGCGACGGCCATCCTGCGCCACCTCGCGTGTGGAATTGGAGTAGCGTTCCATGAAAGGAACCAGTCCGGTGGATGTCAACGCGGAGTTTTTCACGGGGGATCCCTTCGGACGGATATGCGACAAATCATGCCCCACACCACCGCGGCGCTTCATCAGCTGCACCTGCTCCTCATCCACGCGGATAATCGCCCCATACGAGTCGGCGTTACCATCAATCCCGATCACAAAACAGTTGGACAATGAAGCTATCTGAAAATTATTCCCGATACCGGTCATGGGACTCCCCTGTGGAATGATGTAGCGGAAGCGGTCGAACAAATTGAACAACTCTTTCTCGCTCAGTGGATTGTCGTACTTCTTCTCGATGCGGGCAATTTCTCTCGCCAGACGCCAGTGCATATCTTCGGGGGTCTTCTCGTAGATCTCTCCCTGGCTGTCTTTCAGTGCATACTTGCTCACCCATACCTTGGCAGCTAGCTCATCGCCCTTAAAATATTCCAACGAAGCCTGGTACGCTTCGTCGAAAGTGTATGTTTTAGTTTTCATCAGCTGATCGTTTTTTAGTAAATAAAAAAAATGACTTTTAAAATGTTCCTGATTCTCCTGATCTGATCTGTTATTTTTCTATACAGGGTCCATTTGATGATGCAAGTTTATCGAAAATTTCCAAATATGCAAAATATTTCCAACTTTATTTATCAACCATCTGAAAAGTTTTCCATATTAAAATTTAATCATTTGAATATAAATATTTTATTTATTCATACCTGAGAAAATGTTTTCTTTTTTGTACAACTTGTCTGATAGACAAAAAGATAAAAAGGAAAACTATCTCTGTTGCATGCGCAACGAAATTGAAACAAAAAAATCACCCAGCAGGCACAACCCGCTGACTGATTTACTGTTTATGGCAAAAAAAAGGATTCCGGCGCTCTTATTCGCTGACAAAGATCGGTCTGAATCTTAATTTTTTGCGTAATTTTGCTTTTTACATTTTGTTCGTAATAATCACCATTAAAATAATATTGTCGGAATGAGAAAATGGCGTATTGAAGATTCTGAGGAATTGTACAACATCAACGGCTGGGGAAACGGTTACTTCTCCATCAACGATAAGGGACATGTACAGGTAACCCCAAACAAGAAAGATGGCAGCAGTGTTGACATCAGCGAACTGATGCGGGAGCTATACCTGCGTGACGTATCTGCACCGGTACTCCTCCGTTTCCCACAGATCCTGGACAACCGGATCGAGAAAATTTCCAACAGCTTCGCAATCGCCTCCAGCGAGTATGAATATGAAGCACAGCACTACATTGTTTACCCCATCAAGGTAAACCAGATGCGCCAGGTGGTGGAGGAGATCGTCTCCAGCGGCAAGCGGTTCAACATCGGCCTGGAGGCTGGTTCCAAGCCGGAGCTGCACGCCGTGCTCGCCATCAATACCGAAAGCAACTCATTCATCATCTGCAACGGTTACAAGGATGAGAGCTACATTGAACTGGCGCTGCTGGCACAGAAGATGGGCAAACAGGTCTTTATCGTGGTGGAGAAGCTCAACGAGCTGGATCTCACCATCCGGATCGCCAAACGGCTCAAGGTGAAGCCCAACATCGGTATCCGGGTGAAGCTGGCCAGCAGTGGCAGCGGCAAGTGGGAAGAGTCGGGCGGCGACGGCAGCAAGTTCGGCCTCAACTCGAGCGAGCTGCTGCAGGCTCTCGAGGTGCTCAGGGAGAACAACCTCACTGAGTGCTTCCGATTAATTCATTTCCATATCGGCAGCCAGATCACCAAGATTCATCGCATCAAGACCGCCCTGCGCGAAGCGGCGCAGTTCTACGTGCAACTGCACGCCATGGGCTTCAGGATTGAGTTCGTCGACATCGGCGGCGGACTGGGTGTCGACTACGACGGTACCCGCTCCTCTTTCACCGAGAACAGCATCAACTACTCGATCCAGGAGTATGTGAACGACTCGATCTTCACTTTCGTCGATGCAGCCAACAAGAACAAGATCCCCCACCCCAACATCATCACTGAATCGGGTCGCGCCCTCACGGCACACCACTCCGTACTGGTGTTCGAGGTGCTGGAGACAGCCACCTTGCCGGAATGGGCAGAAGAGCAGGAGATCCAGGAGGATGACCATGAGTTGGTGAAAGAGCTCTACAGCATCTGGGAGTCACTCACCCAGGCTCGCATGCTGGAGTCCTGGCACGATGCACAGCAGATCCGGGAGGAGTCGCTCGATCTCTTCAGCCTGGGCATGCTCGACCTGAAGACACGCGCCCAGGTAGAGCAGCTCTACTTCTCCATCGCCCGCGAGATCAACATCACCAGCAACCGGGCCAAACATGCACCGGAGGAGCTGCGCCAGCTGGGCACTCTTCTCCCGGATAAATATTTCTGTAACTTCTCCCTCTTTCAATCGCTGCCCGACTCATGGGCCATCGACCAGGTCTTCCCCATCATCCCCATCCACCGGCTGGATGAGCGGCCCGGCAAAACCGCCACGCTGCAGGATATCACCTGCGATTCCGACGGCAAAATAGCCAACTTCGCCTCACAGGACGGCTTCCGCAGTACCTATCTCCCGGTACACACCCTTAAGAAAGATGAAGCCTACTACATCGGCGTCTTTCTGGTGGGTGCCTACCAGGAGATCCTGGGGGACCTGCACAACCTCTTCGGTGACACCAATGTGGTACACGTCTCTACCAATGAATCGGGTTACAAGATTGACCAGGTGATCGACGGTGAGTCGGTGGCCGAGGTTCTCGAATACGCGCAATACAACGCCAAGAAGCTGGTGCGCACCGTGGAGACCTGGGTGATGAGCTCGGTGAAGCAGGGAAGGATTTCGGTGGAGGAAGGGAAGGAGTTTCTCTCCAACTACCGCTCCGGACTCTATGGTTACACCTACCTCGAGTAAAACGTTAACACGTTTGCAGGTCGGTAGGTTTGATTTGGGATAGCAGACAGCAGACAGCTATAGCTTACAACTTCCCGAATCATCAGAGAGATCCAGCTCAATGGTGGCATGCTGCACCCCCATTGTGTTGAGCGTTGTCCGTATGCGTTGCTTCAGTTTCTGCTGGTCCCTCATCGTCATCTCCCTGTCGACCACCACGTGCATGGTAAGCACGTTGTACTCACCATCGACCGACCAGGCGTGCAGGTGCTCCGCATGGCGAACACCCTCCAGCGCCGAGACTGTTTTCGCTGCCGCCTCCAGGTCGAGCGACAATGGGCTCCCTTGCAGGATAATGCGGAAGCTCTGCCGCATGTTGCGATAGACATTGTAAAGAATAAATATGGTGATTGCTACCGAGAGCAGCGGATCAATGACCGGGGCATCCACGAAGTGCATCACCAGGGCACCCACGAACACCGCCACCCATCCCAACACATCCTCCAGCAGGTGAAGCGAGACTACTCGCTCGTTAAGGGAGTTTCCCCGGCGGAGACGCAACACCGCCAAACCGTTGATAAGCACCCCCAAGAGTGCCAACAACAGCATTCCCTGCGTATCGGGCTGATTGGGATGCAGCAATCGTGGCAGGGCATTGATCAGGATCACCACACTCCCCACCAGCAGGATTGCAGAGTTGACCACCGCCCCCAACAGGGAGAAACGTTTGTACCCATAGGTAAAGGCTTTGTCACCTGGTTTCTTGGATAGTTTCTGAAAGTACCAGGAGAGCCCCAGCGAAAAGCTGTCACCCAAGTCATGCACCGCATCGGAGAGGATGGCCATGCTGTTGGTCAACACCCCACCCACAAACTCGACCAGGGTAAAGGAGAGGTTCAGAAAAAAAGCCACACTGATGTTCTTCACATCATTATTGTGTCGATGATAACTTGTCTGCATAAAGCCTTTGCTGTTTTGTAGTAAACAGAGGTAGAAAAAGATTGTTCATTGCAACCCTTTCGGTTGAATTATGTATATTTGCACTCTTCAGAAACCTTTTAAACCCGTTCATATGAAACAGCTGAACTGGTGGTTGCCCCTGGCAGCCTTTTTATTAACAATCGCCTCGTGCAGTGACATGAACAAATCAATCAAGACATTGAAACAATCCGACTTTCCCGCACCTCCCATGGCTGAGGTGAGACCCGACACTTTCTTTCACCTCGGGCAGCAACGCATCGACAATTATTACTGGCTGAAAGACAAAAATGACCCCAAAGTGATTGACTATCTCCAGGCAGAGAATGCCTATACCAACACCGTGATGTCCTCCACAAAAGAGCTACAGGAGACCATTTACAAGGAGATCGTCGGACGTATCAAGGAGGATGATGAGAGCTACCCCACATACAGTGATGGCTACTACTATTATAGTCGCACCGAAAAGGGAAAACAGTACCGCACCTACTGCCGTCGCAAGGGATCGATGGAGGCACCCGAAGAGATCCTCTTCGACCTCAACGCGATGGCCGAGGGTAAGCCCGCTTTCATCTTCGGTGGCTACTCGGTAAGCCCCGATAACAGCAAGGTGGCCTACCTATTCAACGAGACCGGCTCCTATGCCGAGTTCGTGATGAAGATCAAGGATCTGGAGAGTGGCGAAGAGACCGGCTTCACCCTCATCGGTGCCGCCTCGGTTGCCTGGGCCAACGACAACAGGACACTCTTCTATAGTACCATCGATGAGACCCTCCGTTCCAACCGCATCTACCGGCAGGCACTTGGCGAGCGGGAGGCCACTCTGATCTACGAGGAGAGCGATGCCCGCTTCTCCGCATATGTATCCGGCAGCAAGACCAAGGAGTATATCTTTATCAGCAGCGCCAGCTCCACCACCTCTGAAGAGCGGTTCATCCCTGCTGACAGGCCACTGGAACCCTTCACAATCTTTCTCCCCCGTGAACAAGGGGTGGAGTACACAGTATATGCCCATAAAGATCATTTCTTCGTGCGATACAAGGACAAGGAGAAGCTCAACGGAATGATCTATCAGGTGCCTCTCGATGCGCACGCCGACAAGTCACAATGGAAAGAGGTGATACCCCATCGTGACGATGCCCGTATCGATGCAATCGACCTGCTCAAAGAATACCTGCTGGTGGAACGGCGCATCAACGGGCTGAGCGAGATCAGCATCATTCCCCTTGCAGGTGGAGAGACCACCATCATCTCTTTCCCCGAGCCGGTTTACACCGCCTCACTGAGTGGCAATCCGGAGTACGATGCCACCACCTTCCGTTACTCCTACACCTCCCTGAACCGACCTTCCACGCTCTATGAATACAACATCACCAGTGGTGAGACGGTGAAGCTGAAAGAACAGGAGATCCCCTCCGGATTCAATCCGGAGGACTACGTGGTGGAACGTCTCTGGGCTGAAGCACCCGACGGAGTGAAAGTGCCGATGGCCATCGTTTACCGCAAGGGGCTGAAACGAGATGGCAGCAATCCGGCCCTGCTCTACTCCTACGGGAGCTATGGCAACAGCTCCGATGTTTACTTCAGTGCCAGCTTCTACAGCCTCATCGACCGCGGCTTCGTCTTCGGCATCGCACAGATCCGCGGCGGCAGCGACCTGGGTGAACAGTGGTATGAAGATGGCAAGCTGCTGAAGAAGAAAAACAGCTTCACCGACTTCATTGCCTGCAGCGAGAAGCTGATCGCCGACGGATACACCTCTCCCGACAGGCTGGCAGCGATGGGTGGCAGCGCCGGCGGACTGCTGATGGGCGCTGTGGTCAACATGCGGCCCGACCTCTACCAGACCATCGTGGCGCAGGTGCCCTTCGTGGATGTGGTCACCACCATGCTTGATGAGACGCTGCCGCTCACCACGGGCGAATATGAGGAGTGGGGCAACCCCAACGAGGCGGAGTACTTCAACTACATGCTCTCCTACTCACCCTACGACAACGTGGAGGCGAAAGATTATCCCAACATACTGATCACCGGCGGTATCAACGACTCGCAGGTGCTCTTCCACGAGCCGGCCAAGTGGACCGCCAAGCTTCGTGCACTGAAGACCGACGACAACATCCTGCTGCTGCGGATGAACATGGACTCGGGTCACGGCGGAGCCACCGGTCGTTACGACGGGATCAAAGACACCGCCTTCGAGTTCGCCTTTATCCTAAACCGGGTGGGCATCAACGAGTAACACGCTTCCTACCCAAAAATCATGATAGGTATCAAACGCATCTATGATCAACCGGACAAGGATAAGGCTTATGAGAAGAACTTGAGTACCGACTAAATAAAACGAGCTGAATGAACATGAAAAGACTCCCCCTGCACTGGCAGATCATCACCGGCATGGCAGCCGGCATCCTCTTCGGGTTGCTGATGACCAATTTTCAATGGGGAGCAAACTTTGTAAGCGACTGGATTGCTCCCTTCGGAACCATCTTCATCAAACTGCTCAAGCTGATCGCCATACCCCTTATTTTCACCTCGCTGGTGAAGGGAATATCCGACCTGAAAGATATCTCCAGCTTCCGCAACATAGGGGTACGCACCATCCTGATTTATATCTCCACCACAGTGATCGCCATCATCACCGGACTGCTGCTGGTCAACACACTCAAACCCGGCTCCGGGGTGTCGGAGGAGACCATCCAGGAACTTACCCAAACATACGCCGGGGACGAGTCCATCACCTCCAATATCCGGGAAGCAACGCTGCAGGAGCGCGGCCCCCTCTCCTTCCTGGTGGAAATGGTTCCCGATAACATCTTCGCAGCCCTGGGCAACAACGGACTGATGCTGCAGGTGATCGTCTTTGCCATCGCTTTTGGTATTTGCATGTTGCTGATTGATCCGGTTAAAGCCAGCCCGGTGAGCCGACTGATCGACGGGTTAAATGCGGTGGTGCTGAAGATGGTCGATCTGATCATGCTGATGGCTCCCTTTGCCGTCTTCGCGCTGCTGGCACAGATCGTCGTCTCTTCCGGCAGCGTGGAGATTCTGCAGAAGCTGTTGATGTATGCCCTCACCGTGGTGATCGGGCTTTCCGTGATGATTGTGCTCTACCTGCTGATCGTCTACCTTACCACCGGTCGCTCTCCCCGCTGGTTTCTCAACGGTATCGCCCCGGCGCAGCTCCTCGCCTTCTCCACCAGCTCCAGTGCCGCCACACTGCCCGTTACGATGGAGAGGGTGACTGAACATCTGGGTGTGGACAATGAGGTGTCGAGCTTCGTGTTACCGGTGGGTGCCACCATCAACATGGACGGAACGAGCCTCTACCAGGCAGTCGCCGCTGTCTTTATAGCCCAGGCTCTTCATTTTCCGCTGGAGTTTAGTGGCCAGTTGACTATCGTACTAACTGCTCTGCTGGCTTCTATCGGCTCGGCGGCCGTGCCCGGTGCCGGAATGGTAATGCTGGTGATCGTGCTGGAGTCCATCGGCTTTCCGGCCGATAAGCTGGCGATTGGACTGGCACTGATCTTCGCCATCGACCGTCCCCTCGATATGTGCCGCACCGTGGTGAATGTCACCGGAGACGCCATGGTCTCCGTCGTCGTGGCACGCACCCTGGGAAAACTGCATCACGTACCCTCCTCACGGAAAGAATAACCCGGACAAATGAACAAAATAAAAACTGTTTTGCTGATTACAGGCTGCCTTTTTGCTGTGAATGCAGTATCACAGGAAACAACCGTTGATGAACCCGATTCAGCCATTTACCTCAATGAGGTGGTGGTAAATGCCTATCAGATCGATACCCGGCTGCACCAGGTTCCGGGAAGCATATCTCTGCTTTCCGGAGATGAGATTCAGATGGGCGACGGAAACAGCTTCTCCCAGACACTTCACGCCATGCCGGGCATCTATATGCATAGCGGCACCTATGCTACCAGTCGCATTGTGATACGAGGAGTGGGCAGTCGCACCCCCTACAACACCAATCGCATTAAATCATACCTGAATGACATACCCATTACTTCATCCGACGGCATATCCACCCCCGAAGATATCGATCTGACGGGTATCGGACGTATGGAAGTGATCAAAGGCCCCGCCTCGGCACTCTACGGTTCCGGGCTGGGAGGCAGCCTCAATCTTTTTACGCCGGTTTCTGCCGGCAATAGCCTCAACACTTTGTTGCAGCAGGGAAGTTTTCATACGATGAAAGCCGCGGCAGCCGGCAACTACCAAAAGAAAAATCTACGCCTTTGGGGCAACCTTTCTCACCTGCAATCGGACGGGTTCCGGGAAAATAACCGGTACCGACGTACCTCGGTGCTCTCCTCCGGAACATGGCAACAATCCGGCTACTCTTTGGAATATACGCTCCTGCTGATGGACCTGAATGCACAAATTCCAAGCTCCATCGGGAAAACGCTCTATGATACCAACCCCGAAGCAGCGGCGACGAACTGGAAGGAGGTGGAAGGATACAAAAAATATCAGCGTGCGATCGCCGGGGTGACCCTGGTAAACAGGTTCACGGAGCAGTGGAACAACCGGCTGACCCTGTTTGGGAGATGGGCGGACAGCTACGAGCGACGCCCGTTCAACAATCTGGACGATGGCACCTCGGGTGGAGGTATCCGCAACAAGCTTACTTTTCATGCTGCACAGTGGGATGTATTAATGGGGTTCGAGTGGATGAACGATACCTACCGGTGGCAAATGGATCTGGATAATGCGTTGATCAACAAAAACAGAGAGACCCGCAGCCACTTTAATCTGTTCGGGATGGCCTACTGGCGACCGTCACCCCGGTGGAACCTCTCTTTGGGAGGAGCGGTCAACAGGGTTCACTATAAGCTGACAGACCAATTTCCCGGGAATGGGGACCAAAGCGGTCAGCGCGATTTCCCTGTCATCTTCTCACCCAGGCTGGGTATCAATTATGCTCCCTCCCGACGCTTCGCACTCTATGCTTCAGTAGGGCACGGCTTCTCGATGCCCTCACCCGAGGAGACCCTCCTGCCCGAAGGAGATATCAACAACGAACTGCAGCCGGAGCAGGGCATTCAGTATGAAACGGGGGTGCGATTGAATCTTTTTGCCAATGCCACCCGTTTGGAAGCCTCCCTCTACCGGATCGATCTGAACGACCTGCTGGTAACCAAACGACTCACCGAAGACATCTTCACCGGCATCAACGCCGGCAAAACAAGACACACAGGTCTCGAGCTGATGCTTCAGCAACGGATCTTCCGGCGTTCCACGTTTCCCGGAAGTCTGCATCTGAATGCCAACTACACCTGGTCGCACAACCAATTCATCGACTTTACCGATAATGAACAGGTTTACGACGGAAACAAACTTCCCGGCATTCCCTCCCATATTGCTCAGGCCGGTTTACGGTGGCAGCCTGCAGCGCAATTTGGACTGAACGCGCAATTTCAGTATGTCGGCTCACAATATATGGATGATGCCAACATGCTCGAAAACGATGCTTATTCCCTGGTCAGCCTGAAAGCTTCCTACCGCTTTCCGACCAACCGGTGGGGTGTTCTTGAATTTTTTGCCGGCGTAAACAATGTGACCGACACCCACTACTCTCCCATGCTGACAGTCAACGCGGTCGCTTTTGGAAATGCCGAACCCAGGTACTTCTACCCCGGTATGCCAAGGCACTACTTCGCGGGAATCAACTGGCTGTTTTAAATAGTGTTGAAACAGGTAAAATTTCAAACATAACAGAAGGTTTCACATCCTACTTAACTCAACAAAATATCTTCATCTGACAGTAAAAGTGAAGGTAGCATCAGGCACTACCGTCCGATAACGAACAAAAGTGTTTATTTTTTTCCTGTTTGTTGTGTTAGAAAATAGGTAAAAAGTTATCTTTGCCCTATGTTTAAACGCGAAAAAATATTCCGGTCGGCCTGGAGCTTACTTATCGTCATACATATTGCATCTTCCTGCGCGCTGCAGCACGAAAAACAGAATACGGACACAGCTTCCCCTGAAGCAACAGATCGCTCCTATGCATATGGTATCTGTGTGGATTCACTCAACGTGCAGCGTTACGCCATTCAAAAGAATGACAACCTGGCTTCCATCCTGTCCGACCTCGGATTCAACGGAACGGATACCGAACAGATAACCAGGGCCATTTCACCCCTTTATCCTCCATCCAAACTGCAGATCGGAAATATCTACGCGACAATAGCCACACCAGACTCCACTTTAGCGATACAGTATCTTGTTTTTGAAAGTTCGAAAACCGACTATGTGGTGGTGGACCTGCGTGGCGACAGCCTTCATGTATGGGACTCCTCCAAGGCGGTCACACTGCGTCGCCGCTACAGCGAAGCCACCATCACCTCCTCCCTCTGGAACGCCATCATTGAATCGGGTGGCACACCCATGCTGGTACTCAAACTCTCCGACATCTATGCCTGGCAGATCGACTTCTTCGATGTGAAAGAGGGAGATTCGTTTCGCCTGATGTATGATGAGGCATGGGTCGATGACACCACCTTTGTGGCGATCTCCTCCATCGAGGGAGCACTCTTCACCCACCGGGGCAAGGAATACCGTGCCATTCCCTTTGAACAGGATTCGGTGAGGGAGTACTTCGACGAAGAGGGTAACAGCCTGCGAAAAGCGTTCCTGAAAGCGCCGCTCGATTTCTTCCGCATCAGTTCCCGCTTCTCCAACGCCCGCTTCCATCCGGTACTGAAGCGGTACCGTCCCCACCATGGGGTGGACTATGCTGCTCCCACCGGCACGCCGGTGAAAACAATCGGCGACGGGGTGGTGATCGAGAAAGCCTACCAACGGGGCGGTGCCGGCAACTACATCAAGATACGACACAACAGCACCTACGCCACTACCTACATGCACCTGAGTCGCTTTGCCAAAGGGATTCAGAAAGGGAGCAGTGTGAAACAGGGAGAGGTGATCGGCTATGTGGGAGCCACCGGTCTCGCCACCGGCCCCCATCTCGACTTCCGGGTGTACAAGCACAATCAACCCATCAACCCGCTCACCATGGAGGCTCCCCCCTCACTGCCGGTGAAACCGGAGTTGATGGACAGCTTCCGTCTGGTGCATGACAGGGTATTGCAGGAGATGGACAACCTGCGGATCGCAGAATCCTTTTTGGCAGAAAAAGAAACTAATAACGAATAATTTGTTACCTTTGGGGCCAAAATCATTTCTTTTTTCAGGAAAAAGATGAAAAGCGCCAAAAAAAACAGTGTTTTATCAACCCTGGCAGAACTGCTCAAGCAGCGGGGTGATGAGATCATTCATGCCAATGCAACCGATATGGATGCATTCCCCGATATGGATGCATCGATGCGGGACCGGCTGAAAGTGGACGGGAAAAAGATCGACGCCATGATCCGCTCCCTGGAGGAGGTGGCGGCACAAGCCGACCCGGAAGGCAAGGTTCTGTACGAACACACCCGTGAAGATGGCCTGCATATCGAGAACCGCACCGTTCCTTTCGGCACCATCCTGATCATCTACGAATCACGCCCCGATGTCACCATCGAGGCGGCAGCAACCGCTTTCAAGGCGGGCAACCGCATCCTGCTGAAAGGGGGCAAGGAGGCATTTCACAGCAACACGTTGCTCACCCGTCTCTGGCAGGAGGCACTCACTGTCAACGGCGAAGAGATTGACTGGGTGGCGTATCTCAACCTCACCCGAGAAGAGACGCAACAGTTGATCCGGGAGAACAGCCGGGGAGTGGACCTGATCATCCCGCGTGGCGGAGAGGGACTGATTCATTTTGTGCAGGAGCATGCTTCCGTGCCGGTGATCGTGAGTGGCAGAGGCAACAACTTCCTCTACATTGATGAAGATGTTGACTTTGAAATGGCCATCCGCCTGGTGATCAATGGTAAAAAACGCGTCAGCGTCTGCAACGCCATCGACAAGGTGCTCATCCACAAGGATCTGACACAGTTGCAGGAGAAAGTGGGACAGCTGGTAACAGCGCTGCAGGAAAAAGGGATCGAAGTGTGGGGTAACCGCGAAATCGTGTCCCTCTGCAACAAGGTACGGGAAGAGAACAATGCCGCCACCTTGTATGAGGAGTACCTGGCACCGAAAATCTATCTCACCCTGGTGAGTGGTCTCACGGAGGCAGTGGAGATGATCAACCGCTACTCCGGCGGGCATACCGCTGTGATTGTCACCCTCAACCGGGAGAAAGCTGACCGGTTCATGCAGGAGGCCGACTGTGCCGCGGTTTACCACAATGCCTCCTCCCGTTTCACCGATGGTGGTCAGTTTGGCGTGGGTGCCGAGATTGCCATCAGCACGCAAAAGCTCCATTTCCGCGGTCCTCTGGGAGCGCAGGAACTGGTCACCAACAAGTGGTTTGTGTACGGCGAAGGTCAGATCCGGGAATAACGGGAACAGCACAGCACCATTCACACATCGAAACGTACAAACATTCGGGCAATCGCACCAATGAAAAAGAAACTGATCATCAAGATAGGCACCTCCACCCTGACAGCCGGTACCAACCGCATCTCATTCGCGGTGATCGAGAGCCTCGCCAGGCAGATCGTAGTACTGAAAGAGAACTATGAGGTGGTGATCGTCTCCTCGGGAGCCATCGCCACTGCCCGGCAGTTCGTGGAGATCAACGGCTACCAGCGGAACGTCGATTCGAAACAGGCGATGGCCGCCATCGGGCAGACCAAGCTGATGGAGCTCTATGACTCCATCTTCTCCACCTTCGGACTCAATATCGCGCAGATCCTGCTCACCTATCGCGATTTTGAGAACCCGGTAGCCAACGAGAACACCCGCAACACCATCAAACGGCTCTGGCAGGCCGGTTACATCCCCATCGTGAACGAGAATGACACCGTCTCCATCGAGGAGATCCTGCTGGGGGACAACGACAAGCTATCGGCGCTGGTGGCGGTGATTACCGAAGCTGACCTGCTGCTGTTGGTCTCCGATATTGATGGTATCTTCGACCGCAATCCGCACCTGCATGCCGATGCGCGGCTGATCAGCGAGGTCACAGACCTGGAGAGCATCCGCAGTTGCATCGAAGAGAAGGAATCCACCCTCGGTACCGGGGGGATGTCATCCAAGATATATGCAGCTGAGATCTGCATGCGCAAGGGGGTGGAGATGTGGATCGTGAACGGACAGCGGCCCAACTACATCATCAGGGCCATGCAGGGGGAGATTCCCTGTACACGGTTTGGTGTAAAAGCGAAGTGATGCCGAGTCAAGTGAATTTTAGAGGAAAAAGTGACAAGATGAAACATGGATTTATCGGCTTCGGTAACCTGGCCCGGGCCATTTACGAAGGCCTCAAAGAGGAAGAGGGGATGAGTTTCGCCTACTTCGCCCGCAGCAGGAAAGAGGTGCCCATCCCTTTTTATGAAAAGCTGGAACAACTGGTTCACTTTTCCGATGTGCTCTGGCTGGCGGTGAAGCCGCAGGACCTGGCAGGCATCCTCCGGCAACTTGAAAGGTGCGACCTGCGCGGCAAGATCATCGTCTCACCGGTGGCAGGTAAAAGCATCGCATATATCGAACGTTTTTTGGGAGAGGATCAGCTGATCGTACGCATCATGCCCAATCTGGCAATGGCTTACCGCATGTCGGTGACCGCCTTTTGTACCAACAGGCCTGGTGATGACAAGGCAATGGAGATCTTCACCCTGCTGGGCAAGCTGGGTAAGGCGGTGGAGCTGGAGGAGAGTGGCTTTGATCTCTTCACCTCCGTCTTCGGGAGCGGCCCCGCCTTTATTCTGGCATTCATCCAGATATTCAAGCAAAAGATGCAGGAGTTCAGTCTGCCGGGGCCGCTGCTCGACGAGCTGTTGCTGGAGCTTACCCGCGGCACCACCCGTTACTTCACCGAGAATCAACAGGCACACAGTATCGAGGACCTGATCCGCAACATTACCAGCAAGGGAGGCACCACACAGGCAGGACTGGAATATTTCCGGACCCATGAGATCGGGAAACACTTCGAGGGGGTGCTCGATGCAGCGCGCAAACGGTCGGAGGAGATGAGCCGCAACGGCGACTGAGGATTGTGGCGATGCCCTACTGCTGCTGCTCCGCTTTCGCCTTATAGGCAATGGCGTAGAAGCGGATCTGTTTGATCACTGCCAGCAGACCGTTGGAACGGGTGGGCGACAGATGCTCGGTGAGGCCGATCTCTTTCAGGAACCGCAGCTCGCTGCCGATGATCTCGTCAGGCGTGCGCCCGTTAAAGACACGCAGCACCAGCGCCAGTAACCCCTTCACGATAATGGCATCGCTCTCCGCCTGAAACCAGAGCCTCCCGTCGCGGTAATCGCATATGAGCCATACACGGCTCTGACACCCCTCAATGATATTGGCAGGGGTTTTGTATTTTTCATCGAGCGGTTCCAGGGCATTCCCCTGTTCAATGATCACCGCATATTTATCCATCCAGTCATCGTAGATGCTGAACTCATCAATGATCTCCTGTTCTATCTCTTCTATTGTCTGCATAATCTCACAAAAATAATGATAAACGCTCTACCCACCGCGGCAGATGTCACTTTTCAGTGTAAAGCACCTCCAGCACTGTCTGTCCGACAGCCTTGAGTGTGTTCCGGTCAATGTTGCGCATATCGTCGTTCAGGGTGTGCCAGTGAGGCGCGAAGCCGGTGCGGCTGTCTCGTTTCAGGTTGATGATGTTGATGCTGGGGGCCCGCTTCATCTCGTTCACCGACAGATGGTCATCGGTGATGTATCCCCCCTCCTGCCGGGGAAAATAGTTGCCGTAACCCAGCTTATGGGCGGTGCTCCAGACCCGCTCCACCATAGCGGGAGCATACCGCATCGAGTAACTCTCTTTCAGGAAAGTGGCTCCGCCCGATCCCACCATATCGAGCAGAATGCCGTAAGCAGCGCGGTAGTTCTCCACATGCGGCTCTTCAGCCCAGTAACGTGAACCCACGCACCACCAGTCGCCTGTCACCTGTTGTGGTTCAAAGGAGGGTTGTCCCCAATCCTCCAGGTCGAAAAAGATGATGTCAACGCCCATCTCCAAAGGCTTCTGCTGCAACTGGCGGGCGATCTCCAACAACGCCGCCACCCCGCTGGCGCCATCATCGGCACCTGCAATGGGTTGTAGCCTGCGCATCGGGTCGCTCTCCTGGTCGGCAAAGGGACGCGAGTCCCAGTGAGCAAAAAGCAGCACCCTCTTCGCCTGCGCGGGTGCGTAGCTCCCAATGATGTTACGGATGGGAAGCTTCCTGCCATCGTAGTGTGTCACTTCGGCCCGTTGTTCAGTGACCGTTGCCCCAAAAGCAGCCAGCTTCGCGGCCAGCCAGTCGCCACACGCCTCATGTGCCGCCGTACCCGGAACACGGGGTCCGAAAGCCACCTGTTGTTCCAGGTAACGGTAGGCACTGTCGGCATTGAACGCCGGCGACAGCGGCTGGTAGGGCTCAGCAACCGCTGTTTTTTTACCTGACTGGCAAGAGTTGCATGAGATGGTAAGCATCAAACCTGCTATCATCGCAACCACCAGTGAAAACATCCTTGCTCTTCTCATCCCTTTATCATTGTTTCGTCAATCTTATTCAATCTTCATCCTACAGATTCCGCTGATAGTTGAATTCCGAAATGCCGATGTTTCGGTAGGTCTCTTTCAGAGCCTCCTCATCGTCTGAAATCACCAGCAGCTTGTCTCCTGCATGCAGCTCTGTTTGCCCTGTCGGCACGAAATACCGCTCACCACGCTTCACCATTACCACCAGTGTCTTGTCGGGAAATGGCATCTCAATCAGGTTCTTGCCGGAGCGAAGTGCCTCCTCGGTGATCAATATCTCTGTCATGGCCGATTTGATCTCCTCCGCAAATTCCACGTCGAAATCCTCAAATGCCTTGTACCTGAGCGGTTTGGTTGCCACCTTTAACCATTTAGCTACAAGTGGCAATGATGTGCCTTGCACCAGGAGTGAAACAAGGGTAATAACGAACACCATGTTAAAGATCCATCTGGCATCGGGGATGCCGGCTGCAAGGGGCAGAATGGCAAAGATAATGGGCACAGCGCCCCTCAGTCCCACCCATGAGACATAAAGTTTATCCTTGAATCTGATCTTACGGAAGGGCGCAAGCGTGAGAAACACTGTCAGCGGTCGTCCTACAAAGATCAGGAAGAAAGAGACGATCAGTGCCGGTATCAGTACGTCGATCAGCTCAACCGGGTTGACCAGGAGTCCCAGCGTGAGAAAGAGCAGGATCTGGCTCATCCAGGCAAATCCATCCATGAATTTCATGGAGGTACGTTTGTGTGTAAATCTGGAGTTGCCGATCACAAGCCCCGCTATATAAACAGCCAGATAACCATTCCCATGCAAGAAAAAGGTAGCTGAAAAAACAAAAATCCCCAATATGAGCAGGAGTATCGGATAAAGAGAGGCGTTCTCCATCCGGATACGGTTGATGATGCTCACTGCAGCCTTCCCACCCAGGTAGCCGCTGGCGGCACCCACCACGAGCTGTATCACAATGGTCAGCAATACATGACCGATCTGAGGATTGTTACCCGACTGGATAATGCCTAAGAACAGGATGGTGAGCATGTAGGCCATTGGATCGTTGCTACCACTCTCCAGCTCCAGCAGTGGCCTCAGATTGTTCTTCAGTACCAACCCTTTGGAGCGGAGGATGCCAAACACCGATGCCGAATCGGTGGATGAAAAGGTGGAAGCCAACAGCATGGCCGTCAGCAGGCTTATGCCCATACCTGCGAACATGAAACCCGAGAGCCACCAGATAAAAAAGCCTGTCAGCAGTGCCGTGATCAGTACTCCCAGGGTAGCCAGCACCACGCCCGGTCCAATCACCGGTCTGATTTCCCTGAATTTCGTATCCAGTCCACCCGAAAAGAGTATGATGGACAGACAGATGGTGCCGATGATCTGGGCTGTCTGCACGTTCTCAAATAACAGACCGAAACCGTCGGATCCGAAGACCATCCCCACCAACAGGAACAACAGCAAGACGGGCACTCCAAAACGGTGGCCAGCCTTACCCAACAGCATGCTGATAAAGAACAATACCGAACCGGTCAGCAACAATAGCTCTGTACTTATCATCATGATTTCCACTCTTATCTTTTTATTGCGTGAAGGTGACCGACTGCTCCGCTACGGTGAGTTCTGCCCGCAACCCGGCAATCAGCGGGTAGTTCTCCTTCACATGCCCCACAGGAAAGCCGAAGCAGAGCGGGAAATCATACCGCTCCACAACCTTCCGGATCACTTGCAAAAGAGGAGCATCCATCTGATTATCCTCCTCATATTCGGTAAATTGTCCCACAATCATACCGCCAATCCTGTCGAAGACACCGGCAAGCTGCAGCTGATGGATCATCCTGTCCACCTTATAGGGAAGCTCACCGGTCTCTTCCAGAAAGAGGATGCCTCCTTTGGGTATTTTCGCAAATTTTGTGCCAAGCAGAGAGGTGAAAACCGACAGATTACCGCCGAAAAGTCGTCCGGCAGCCAAGCCCCTCCGGTTCAGGGTGGATGTGGCAGTGAGAGGAATCTGATAGCTCACCCGTTTGCCGAACAGGATATCCTTCAAATAGCCGGTTGCCCTGTCATGCACTCCCTCTTCCGCCAGATGTTTAGCCATGGGAGCGTGCAGTGAAGCAATACCCTGCAACTGAAGAGCAGCGTGCAGGGCGGTGATATCGCTGTAACCCACCACCCATTTGGGGTTCAACCGGATCCGCGTGAAATCGAGGTGCGAAAGCAGATGAACCACCCCGTAACCACCGCGGGAACAAAGGATCAACCGCACAGCAGGATCGTCCATCGCCTGCTGAAGATCAGCCAGCCGCTCCTCCACATTGCCACTGTAACGACCAGCGTTCCCAAGGGCATGAGGGGCAATCTGGGGCTGCAAGCCCCATCTGCTCAACAAGTCAGCCGCCCCATACACCGGCTGCGCTTCGATCCTTCCCGCAGGGGAAAGGATCACTGCTCTGTCATCTTGTTTGAGGGCGGGTGGTCTTTTCATCTTGTCACGGGGCAGTTACTTATGCGTCGATATTGGCATAGGTGGCATTCTCCTCGATAAATTCGCGCCGCGGTCCCACCTCTTCACCCATCAGCATGGTGAAGATGATATCCGCATCGGCGGCATTCTCAATGGTTACCTGTTTCAATAGCCTGTTCTCGGGATTCATCGTGGTCTGCCAGAGCTGCTCGGCGTTCATCTCCCCGAGACCTTTGTATCGCTGTGTGTGAATCGCATTCTCGTTGCCGTCGCCATACTTTTCAATGAAATCCCTGCGCTGTCGCTCGCTGTAGCAATACTCCTCCACCTTCCCCTTCTTGCAGAGGTAAAGAGGTGGGGTGGCGATATAGACATAACCATTCTCGATCAGCACCCGCATGTAACGGAAGAAAAAGGTGAGGATCAGCGTGTCGATGTGACTCCCATCGACGTCGGCATCCGTCATCAGTATGATCTTGTGATAACGAAGTTTGGCAATGTTGAGTCCTTTGGAGTCATCCTCGGTTCCGATGGTAACCCCAAGTGCCGTATAAATATTCTTGATCTCTTCACTCTCCAACACCTTGTGTGGCATCGCCTTTTCCACGTTAAGGATCTTACCGCGAAGCGGCAGGATAGCCTGGAAGATACGGTTGCGGCCCTGCTTGGCGGTACCCCCCGCAGAGTCACCCTCCACCAGGAAGATCTCGCTCACCTCGGGATCCTTGCTGGAGCAATCCGCCAGCTTACCCGGCAGTCCGGCGCCAGAGAGGGGCGACTTGCGCTGCACCATCTCACGAGCCTTGCGTGCTGCCTGACGAGCCGTGGCTGCCAGGATCACCTTCTCCACGATCAGCTTCGCCTCTCGGGGATGCTCCTCAAGATAATATTTCAGTGCCTCGCCGATGGCCTGATCTACTGCTCCTATCACATCACTGTTCCCCAGCTTGGTCTTGGTCTGTCCTTCGAACTGCGGCTCGGCTACTTTCACCGAGAGTACCGCGGTGAGCCCTTCCCGGAAGTCATCACCGCTGATCTCCACTTTCACCTTATCCAGCATCTTGGAGTCCTCGGCATACTTCTTCAGCGTACGGGAGAGTCCCCTGCGGAAACCGGTAAGGTGAGTACCCCCCTCAATGGTGTTGATGTTGTTTACGTAGGAGAAGATGTTCTCGTTGTAGGTGTCATTGTAGGTCATCGCGATCTCGATCGGGATGCCGTTCTTCTCGGTGACGATATGGATCGGCTCCTGGATGAGCGAATCCTTGTTCTTATCAACGTAAAGCACGAACTCCTCAAGGCCTGTTTCAGAATAGAATCGTTCGGTCTTGAACGATCCGTCTTCCCTTGGATGACGTTTGTCGGTGAGCGTCAGTGTCAATCCCGCGTTCAGGAACGCCAGCTCACGCAGGCGGGTGGCCAGTATGTCGTAACGGTATTCCATGACGGTGAAGATGGTGTCATCGGGCTTGAAAGTGATGATGGTACCCGTCTCATTGGTTTCACCCACGATCTGGACTTCAGCATATGGCTTGCCCTGTGAATACTCCTGCACATATATCTTGCCGTTACGGTGTATCTCTGCTTTCAGATATATTGAGAGCGCGTTCACACAGGAAACACCCACACCATGCAGCCCTCCGGAAACCTTATAGGTACCCTTGTCGAACTTACCACCGGCATGGAGCACCGTCAGCACCACCTCCAGTGCCGATTTCTTCTCCTTCTCGTGGAAGTCAACCGGTATCCCGCGACCGTTATCCTTTACCGTGACAGAGTTGTCTTCGTTGATGATCACATTGATCTCGCTGCAGTAACCGGCCAGGGCTTCGTCGATCGAGTTGTCAACCACCTCATAGACCAGGTGGTGCAATCCTTTCTCGCTCACATCACCGATATACATGGCCGGGCGTTTGCGAACCGCCTCAAGACCTTCCAGTACCTGTATATTTTGGGCGGAATAGTTCCCGCTGGCCACATTTTTTTCTTCTTCTGACATATTCTTTTGCTAATTTATATCCCTTTATAATTGAATGCCTTACGGAGGCACCTCCCGATTGTTTAAAAACGAACAAATATACGAAAAAAACGCCTCTCTGGCAACCCTTTTTGTTTTTTTAGCGCTATTCATCGGCGTACAGAAACAAAAAAAACGGACCAGAGGTCCGCCTGAATCATCAACTGCATGAAGTCAACGACATTACAACTCATCATCGATGGCTGCCCTTGCTCTTCACAACGAAAACAAATTGTCCGGTAGCTATCCTTACGCACAAAAAAGCCGGACAATCCTGTCCGGCTCTCTATCAGTATGCGTTGGCAGCAATCAGCTTAAGCTGTTCACATGTGCAGCCAGCTTCGATTTCAGGTTGTTGGCCTTGTTCTGGTGAATGACATTCTTCTTCGCCAGCTTATCCAACATGGAACAAACTTCAGGGTACAACTTTACCGCCTCCTCTTTCGAGGTCAGGTTACGAAACTTGTGCACGCTGTTACGGGTGGTGCGGAAAGCATACCGGTTGGTTAAACGACGTACCTTGGTTTGCCTGATTCTTTTTTCTGATGATTTGTGATTTGCCATTTTGATTGACGCGTATGTATGTATGTTTAATTTTTTCTGTTTTTGGTAGCCCATAGGGGAATCGAACCCCTCTTTCCAGAATGAAAATCTGATGTCCTAGCCGATAGACGAATGGGCCTTTCAAGGGGCGTAAACCCTGGCTAAACAGCTTGCTGTCTCAATTGCGGGTGCAAATATAGAGCCTTTTTGTGAAAGTGCAAAATAATTCTTTTATTTTTCCCCTAAATATTTTCCTCAATCTGCTCTACAGCTTCAAAAGGAGCTAAAAATGATTTTTTTATCCTTTTATAATTGGATTCCTCATATTTTTTATCTATTTTTGCAGCCCGTAAATTCAAAACGCAACACATAAACAATATCTCATATGAAACGTACATTCCAGCCCTCAAACAGAAAGAGAAAGAACAAACACGGGTTCCGCAGCCGCATGGCTTCCAAGAACGGCAGAAAAGTACTTGCTGCACGCCGTGCCAAGGGACGAACCAAGTTGTCTGTTTCCGACGAATATTGAGATTGAAGACTACAATCCGCAGAAAAAACAGGAATAGGCCTCACTGCTTATTCCTGTTTTTTTGATCCCAAATAACTCATCCAATATTCCGGAAGATTCCTCTTTTTCCATCCTACACCGACACACTGCCATTATTTTTTCCTATTTTTGTAGAGGATTTGACTTATCCGGCAAACCGATTGATCGTTATGAGAAAAAAACAATCCCTGACGAACGGCTTTGGAGGCAGCATCATCAAAAATCTACTGATGATTGCAGCCAGTGGCCTCCTGCTGGTGCTTCTGGCACTGCTGTTTCTCAACGTTTACACCCGTCACGGGCAACAAGTGGAGATTCCCTCACTCGAGGGACTACAGGCCGAGGAGGCCGACAGACTGCTGCGTGCCAAGGGGCTGCATGCCGAGGTCGTGGACTCGGTCTATTTTCGCGATGGTGTTCCCGGAGCCGTGATCGATCAAACCCCCAAGGCGGGGAACAAGGTGAAAGAGGGAAGAGCCATCTACATCACCATCTACTCCCGAACGCCGCAGATGGTGGCGGTACCCGGACTGGTAGATTATTCCACACGGCAGGCCACGGCAATGCTCACCTCCATGGGATTCAGCCAGATCGCCCTCGAAGAGATCCCCTCTGAATATGAGGGGTTGGTGGTGGCGGTCAAATACCGGGGCAGGGTCCTGGCAGCGGATGAGAAAGTACCGGCCGCCTCACCCCTGACACTGGTGGTCACCAAAGCGATGGAGAGCGATTCACTGCTGCAGCAACAGACAGGAAACGAGCATAGAGGCAACCCGGGTGAGGGAGCCATCGATGATACTTTTTTTTAAAGAGCTGACTTGTGAGTTACGACCAATTGGATGATGAAGACCTTCTTCCGGAAGAGGAGAGCGATGCCGGTGAGAGCCGGGAGGAGGATCAGCAATATGAACACTACCGGTTTGTAGCGGATAAGGGACAGAGCCAGTTGCGAATCGACAAGTTCCTTGCCGTGCGGATCGAGGGGATCTCACGCAACCGTATTCAGCAAGCGGCTGATGCCGGCTGCATCCGGGTGAACGGCGAGCCGGTCAAAGCCAGCTACAAGGTGAAACCACTCGATGTGGTCACCATTGTGATGGACCGTCCCCGTCATGAGCTGGTAATACTCCCGGAGAATATCCCGCTCGACATCGTCTATGAGGATGAGGCAGTGATGGTGATCAACAAGCCGGCCGGCATGGTGGTACACCCCGGTCACGGCAACTACAGCGGTACGCTGGTCAATGCTGTGGCCTACCACCTCTATGGGGAAGAGATCAAAGAGCTGGACGACCCGCGACTGGGACTGGTGCACCGCATCGACAAAGATACCTCGGGACTGCTGCTGGTGGCCAAGACACCCGAAGCGAAGACCCACCTCTCGGCCCAGTTCTTCAACAAGGAGACCAAACGTCTCTATGTGGCGCTGGTGTGGGGCAACCTGTCGGAAGACAGCGGCACCATCGTGGGCAACATCGGGCGAGATCCGAGAGACCGCATGTTGATGCGTGTTTTTCCAGAGGGAGAGCAGGGCAAGCCGGCGGTGACCCACTACCGTGTCCTGGAGCGGTTTGGTTACGTGACGCTGGTGGAGTGCCGTCTGGAGACCGGTCGCACCCACCAGATACGGGTGCACATGAAACAGATCGGTCACCCTCTCTTCAACGACGAGCGTTATGGCGGCAGCGAGATACTGAGGGGCACCCATTTTGCCAAATACAAACAGTTTGTCTATAACTGCTTTGCTCTCTGCCCGCGGCAGTGTCTGCATGCCCGCACGCTGGGGTTCATTCACCCGGTGACGGGCGAGGAGATTCACCTGGAGAGCGGGATCCCCGATGACATGCAGCAGGTGATCGACCGCTGGCGCAGCTACACGGCATCGAGAGGTACAACAGGATCAACCGTTTAGTTTAACATAATGATGAAACGAAACATAGCCATTGTCTGGGGAGGCTACTCCTCCGAAAAGGTGGTCTCGGAGAAGAGCGCCGCGGGCATCTGCTCGTTCATGGACAAGGAACGCTATCACATCTGGAAAGTAAGAATCGATCGGGAAGGATGGATGGCCGACCATCAGGGCACCCTGCTCCCGGTAGATAAAAACGATTTCAGCATCACAACCAGTGAGGGAGTGGTACGGTTCGACTATGCCTACATCACCATCCATGGTACGCCGGGGGAAGATGGCACCCTGCAGGGTTACTTCGACATGATCGGTATCCCCTACTCCGGCTGCGGCCTGCTGGCCTCTGCCCTCACCTTCAACAAGTTCACCTGTAACCATTTCCTGAAGAGCTTCAACATCGAGGTTCCGGGCTCCATCCTGCTGCGAAGAGAGGATCCATTCACTAAGGAACAGATCCTTTCATCGCTGGGACTGCCGCTCTTTGTGAAACCCAACGTGGGAGGATCGAGTTTTGCCACCACCAAGGTGAAAGAGGAATCGGCCCTGGAAAGAGCCATTGCCGAAGCTTTCACCGAGGCAGCTGAGGTGATCGTGGAGCAGTTTGTAGCCGGCAGGGAGGTAACCTGTGGCTGCTATGGCACCCACAAGGGACTCACCATGCTCCCGCTTACCGAAGTGGTCACCCACAACGAGTTCTTCGACTACAATGCCAAGTATAACGGCCAGGTGGAAGAGATCACACCGGCACCCATTCCGGAGTCGATGACACAGTCTGTGCAACAGACCACGGCACGCATCTACCGCCTGTTGGGTGCCCGCGGCATCATTCGTGCCGACTATATTCTGGACGGAGAGCGCCCCGTGTTACTGGAGGTGAATACCACCCCCGGCATGACCCCCACCAGCTTCATTCCGCAGCAGGCTGCTGCTGCCGGCATCTCCATGACCAATATCTTCTCCGAGCTCATTGAATCAGCTTTCACGACTCACTAAAAACCGCTAACACGTAAAATGAGATGGAAGTAACCCCAACCAACCAATTTGATGAGATCCGCCCCCTCCACGACAGCGAGGTGGAGGAAGCCATCTCTTCACTGATCGCCGACCCTCTCTTCCGGCGAGCTGCTGAACCGTTCATCAAGCCTTTCACCTGGGAGCAGTTCATCGCTGCCCTGGGAGACTGCAAAAGTAAGGATGCGTTCCAACGCAACATCATCTACCCGGTCATGAAGCAGCTGATCGGAAAAACCACGACCGAACTGAAAGGGTTCGGATGGGAACATACCGATAAGCAAAAAGGCTCCCTTTACATCTCGAACCATCGTGACATTGTACTCGATGCCGCTTTCCTCAACATCCTGATGTTCGAAAAGGCAATGCCCACAACCGAGATTGCCATTGGTGACAACCTGCTCATCTACCCCTGGATAGAAAAACTGGTGCGCCTCAACAAGAGCTTTATCGTGAAAAGAGGGGTCTCGGTACGTCAGATGCTGCAGGTATCAAAGCTCCTCTCCGACTATATTCATGACACGGTTGTCAGCCGCTCTCAGCCGGTATGGATTGCACAACGGGAAGGGAGAGCAAAGGACTCAGACGACAAGACACAGACCAGTCTGCTGAAGATGCTCACCCTACACGACAGTGCCCATCCCCTGGCGACACTGAAAGAGTTGCATATCATCCCGGTGGCCATCTCCTACGAGATTGACCCCTGTGACTACCTTAAAGCGCGGGAATATCAGCTCAAACGCGACAACCCTGCCCACCGCAAGAGTCACGCCGATGACCTGGAGAACATGATCACCGGCATCATGGGTAGCAAGGGAAAGGTTCATTTTCGCTTTGGCAACCCCATCAACAAGCTGCTGGAATATATACCGGCCGATACACCCAAAAATGAGCTGATTGAGAAAGTGGCAACCATGATCGATCAGGAGATCTACCGCAACTACAGCTTCTTCCCCTGGAACTATGTCGCTTATGACATGATGACCGGTGAGCGCCGTTTTGCAAAGGAGTACAATGAAGAGGACCGCCAGCAGTTCGAAGCATACCTGGAGAAGCAGATCGGGAAAGTTGATATCCCCAACCGCGACGATGCATTCCTTCGGGAGATGATGGTGATGATGTATGGCAATACACTGAAAAACAGTCTATTGGTACCCTAAACTGGATTGTGGTGAGAAGATCGGTGAACCTGCTGATGGCATTGATGCTTTCCCTGTTCCTCCCCGGATGTGATGAGGAGCCGGAGCGTCTGAACGATTACCTGGTCGATCTGGCCACCTTTATCCAGACCAGGGATGGGTGTCGCTACCGGTTAGACAACAACCGCCTGCTGATCCCTCTCCGGGGAGGTGATTGCTCCGGCAACAACGGCCAGCGGGTTATCCTCAACTACAGCCTGATGAATGGCGACACCATCCGCGTCAACGCTGTCAGTGACATCTTTACTGACGGCATCCGGACAGCAGGCTTTCCCGAAGGGTATGGAGCAGATCCGGTAAAGATCCAGAGCGTCTGGACCTCAGGGGGTTATCTCAACCTGATCTTTGAAACGGAATACCACAGCCGACCACACAGGGTTGCGCTTTTTCGTGACACCCGTGCAGAATCGATCGACTTGTGGTTCAGTCACTCCCGCGAAGATGATCCTCCCGGCTACCCGGAGAAGATGTATGCCTCCTTTTCACTCGATGCCCTGCGCAGTGAGGATGATCAACCGATAGATTTCAGGCTCTTCATCCACACCGGGGAAGGTCTCCGCACTTTTCACTTCACTCTGCAGGAATAGGCTCCTCGTCAATGGTGAAATCGATCGGCAGCAGGCACTTGACGTTCACCTTCTCTCCACCGTTTTCACCGGGTATCCAGCGCGGCATCAGGCCCAGCACGCGGATGGCTTCGTTGTCGAGCTGCGGGTGCAGACCCTCCACCACCTCGATATTGGAGATGGAACCATCCTTGCTCACAATGAAAGAGCAGAGAATACGTCCCTCAATGCCCTGCTGACGTGCCTCTTTCGGGTAACGGATGTTGTGGGCGATAAACTCGGCCAGTCCCTCCTCACCATACACATAGCGGGGCATCTGATCTACAATGGTGAGGATCTCATTCTCTTCAATGATCTCCCTGTCTGTCTTGGCATAGGCACGGGCGGTGGCGCTCCCGGAGGGTTTGTTTCTGGCCGGCGCCCTGCGCGCCTGTTTGTTCAGCTTAAAATACATTGGCACATAGCTCTCGGCACGCACAATCTCGCCGTGATGCCGTGCCGGTCGCCAGGGGGGCATCAGCTGCAGAATACGCAAGGCCTCTGCATCCAACAAGGGATCGGCACGGTGGATGATTTTGAAGTTTGAGAGTGTCCCATCTTTCTCCACCACGAAAGTATAGACCACCAATCCCTGGATATCGCGCTCCGCAGCTTCAGGCGGGTAGCTGAGCGTATGGGCGATGAAACGGTGCATCTCGGCGGTACCACCGGTGTACATCGGCTGAATATCGGGATCTTCAACTATACGGTCACTGGCAGAAAGGGGTGGCTCCTGTGCCATCACCCCCGATTGCTCTCCAGTCATGCTACCGGCCCAGAGAGCAAGCGTCAGCATGAGGGTAAATATGGGTAACTTCATCGGTCGTTGTGGGTTGATTATATTTTACATTTTCTCGTTCGACAAAGATACCAAAATGAGCTGTACTTCACAAATGAAACCCATCCGGGAAAACAATTTCACACGATTTCACCAACGACACCCAAGAAAGACTCTTGAGCCACACGATTATCGCACAAAAAAAGCGTATCTTTGCACCCAGAAAAGATTGTTTTATGCAGAATATCCGTAACATCGCCATCATTGCTCACGTGGATCATGGCAAGACCACCCTGGTGGACAAAATGCTTATGGCCGGTCACCTGTTCCGCGAGAACCAGCAACAGGAGGAGCTGATCCTTGACAGCAACGACCTGGAGCGGGAGCGTGGCATCACCATCCTCTCCAAGAATGTCTCCATACGCTATGGCGACACCAAGATCAACATCATTGACACGCCGGGACACGCCGACTTTGGCGGGGAGGTGGAACGGGTACTCAACATGGCCGACGGCTGCCTGCTGGTGGTAGATGCTTTCGAGGGGCCGATGCCGCAGACCCGTTTCGTGCTGCAGAAAGCACTGGAAATCGGTTTGAAACCGGTACTGGTGATCAACAAGGTGGACAAGCCCAACTGCCGTCCCGAGGAGGTACAGGAGAAGGTGTTCGACCTGATGTACAGCCTCGACGCCACCGAGGAGCAGCTCGATTTCCCCACCATCTACGGATCAGCCAAGCAGGGGTGGATGTCCGACGACTGGAAGAAGCCCTCCGACAACATCATTCCACTGCTGGATGCCATCGTCCACCATGTTCCCGCGCCGAAGATGCGGGAGGGTACCCCGCAGCTGCTGATCACCTCACTCGATTACTCCAACTATGTGGGACGCATCGCCATAGGGCGTGTACACCGCGGCACACTGCTCTCCGGCAAGGATTATGCCCTGTGCAAAAGAGACGGCAGCATCAAGAAGACCCGGATCAGGGAGCTGAACATCTTCGAGGGACTGGGCAGGACGAAAGTGGACGCAGTGAGCTCAGGCGACATCTGCGCGCTGATCGGCATTGAGGGCTTCGAGATCGGCGACAGCATCACCGACCTGGAGAAGCCGGAGCCGCTCGACCCCATCGCTATCGACGAACCCACCATGTCGATGCTCTTCACCATCAACAACTCACCTTTCTACGGACAGGATGGCAAGTATGTCACCTCGCGCCACATCTACGAGCGTCTGATGCGGGAGCTGGACAAGAACCTGGCCCTGCGCGTGGAGGAGACCGGCAATGCCGACTCCTGGATCGTCTATGGCCGCGGGGTGCTGCACCTCTCGGTGCTGATCGAGACGATGCGCCGCGAGGGGTATGAGTTGCAGGTGGGTCAGCCGCAGGTGATCATCAAGCAGATCGGTGGCGAGAACTATGAGCCGGTGGAGCAACTGACGGTCAACCTGCCGGAAGAGTCGGCCAGCAAGGTGATCGACATCATCACCCGCCGCAAGGGGGAGATGCTTTCGATGGAGAGCAAGGGAGACCGCATGCACATGGAGTTCATCATCCCCTCACGCGGCATCATCGGCCTGAACAACATCGTGCTCACGCTCTCTGCCGGAGAAGCAATCCTGGCACACCGCTTCCTGGAGTACCAGCCCTGGAAAGGTGTCATCGAAAAGCGGCAGAACGGTTCCATCATTGCCGGCGAGTCGGGCAACGCCTACGCCTACGCGCTCGACAAGCTGCAGGACCGCGGCCGCTTCTTCATCGAGCCGCAGACCGACGTTTACCAGGGACAGGTGGTGGGTGAGCACAGCAAGGAGGGCGACCTGGTGGTAAACGTCACCAAGTCGAAGAAGCTGACCAACGTGCGTGCCTCCGGCAGCGACGACAAGGCACAGCTGGCTCCCCCCGTAGTCTTCAGCCTGGAGGAGGCGCTCGAGTACATCAAGGAGGATGAATATGTGGAGGTAACCCCACACCACATGCGCATCCGCAAGATCATCCTCGACGAGACAGAGCGCAAGCGGGCGTCGAAGAAAGGATAAGCAAGCAAAAAGAAAGCCGCCCTGAATGCGGAAACGCGTGGGCGGCATCTATCATCAGACGTTTGTTGCTCCGCGCAACAGACGTTATTTTTTGATCAGGTTGATAAACTCCTCGCGGGTTTTTTGCTCCCGGAAGACACCGGTAAAGTCGGAGGTGGTGGTGATGGAGTGCTGCTTCTCCACGCCCCGCATCTGCATGCACATGTGTTGTGCTTCAATCACCACCATCACCCCCATCGGGTTGAGGGTCTTCTGAATGCACTCCTTGATCTGGGTGGTGAGTCGCTCCTGCACCTGCAGGCGGCGGGCATAGATATCCACCACGCGGGCAATCTTGCTCAGTCCGGTGATGTACCCGTCAGGAATATATGCCACATGAGCCTTCCCAAAGAAGGGGAGCATGTGGTGTTCACACAAGGAAAAGAGATCGATATCCTTCACGATCACCATCTGACGATAGTTCTCCTTAAAGAGGGCAGAGCGGAGGATCTCCTCCGGGTCCTGCCAGTATCCTTTTGTCAGGTACTGCATCGCTTTGGCCACGCGTAGAGGCGTCTTGATCAGCCCATCACGGTCTATATCCTCACCCAGGAGCGAAAGTATATCATGCATATGATCCGCTATCAGTGAGCGGTTCTTCTCCAGTTCTTCTGTTGACATCTGTTGATCTTCTGTTGATCTTCTGTTAGGGGGAGCTTCAATCTTCTACTTTTTCACTGGAGGCGGCACGGTGCACCGGTATCTTCACCTCATCCACCACGATATACATCTCCCGCCCAAAAGAGGGGAATGCTCTCTGTATCTCTTTCATCACCTCTTCAGCCTCCTCACGCTTCTCAAAATTACCGACACGCAGTCGCCAGAAAGGTGATTCAAACAACACCACTGCCTCATGCTCCGGGAAGGCCTGCTCAATGAGCTGTTTTTTGCGGGTGGCCTCCTCGCGTGAGGTACGCTGATTGTTACCGGAAAAAACCTGAATCTTGTATCCCCGCATCTTGTAGTACTGCATCGATCCATCGGGAGTGGTATAAATCTGTCTTGGAGGAGCCATGGAGCGTCCCACGATACCACTGATGTTTTCATCCTCGTAAATCCTCACATGCCCCTTACCGGGCTGGTCACTGTTCAGCTCCTGCAGAATCTTGTTCTTTGAATTAGCCTGTTGACCGTGTAGCGCTGTTGTCATGAACAACAACAGGAAAGACAGAAGAATGGGCAATCTATGCATCTCTTTTTTCTGCAAAGGTAAAGAATTACCACAGATTCGGGCTGAATCTGTGGCAAAATTCTGTTAATGACTTAAAATGCCTCAATGATGGGCATGAACTTGTCCACGCTCAGTGAGGCACCGCCAATCAGTCCCCCATCCACATCGGGATTGGAAAAGAGCTCATTCGCATTGGCAGCATTACAGCTACCACCATAAAGAATGGAGGTATTGTCGGCCACCGCTGCACCATATTTGTCGGTGAGGGTCGTGCGGATGAAAGCATGCATCTCCTGAGCCTGTGCAGCTGTGGCTGTCTTACCGGTACCGATTGCCCAAACCGGCTCATAGGCCAGTATGATCTTCCCGAAATCGTCGGCCGGGAGATCAAACAAAGAGGCTTCAATCTGCGATTTCACCACCTCAAAATGTTTTCCCGACTCTCTCTCCTCCAGCACCTCACCGATGCAGAAGATGGGGGTCAGTCCGTTGGCGAGTGCCAGCAACACTTTCTCCCTGAGGATTTCCGGTGTTTCGTGGTAATAGGCACGCCGTTCACTATGGCCAAGGATAACATATTTGGCTCCGGTGGAAGCCACCATCGCTGCCGAGACCTCGCCGGTATAGGCACCGGCTGCCTTGTCGGCACAGTTCTGGGCAGCCACCCCAATGCGGTTGCGGTCCACGACCTCTACCACGCTTGCCAGGTGAATGAAAGGAGTGCCGATGATCACATCGCAGTTCACCGGTTTGTCTTTCAACGCGTCATTCAGTTCTTTGGCCAGCGCGATACCCTCCTGCAGGTTCTTGTTCATTTTCCAGTTACCTGCTACAATGTTCTTTCTCATACTCATACAAATATTAATGGTTACTATTTTCGATCTACATCTGTTATTTCCGCTTATCTCAATTTTTCTCCCGCCGGACACTCCTCTTTTCCAACCATTTAAGGAGAGACAGGGGTATCAGCAACAACAGGGAGAGCATCAGCAGACGACCGGTGTCACCCAGTTGCCAATTGCCTCGTTGCACCAGTTGCGACGCTTCCAAAGAATCGCCAGAAGGCAACGAATCAGGCAGTTGGCTGTCATCCCACTTGTTGATGACAACCCCTTCCCGAAGGAGCATCAGTCCCGGGTTTGAACGTATCATCGTCTTGAGCACCTTTTCATCGGCGATGGCAAAGCGGAACCCAGTGCGGTGACGCGCTTCCCAGGCTTCCACCACATCGATTGGGGAAGCGGTGAGCAGGTAGAAGGAATACCCCTCCTCTTCTGCCAGGCGATGCAGTAAGCTGAATTGATCCAGGTGACGCAGTTCCATCTTCTCCAGTGAAGGAGCGATCATCAGGAAAAGCCAATCGGGTTCCAGCAAGATCTGATCGGTGATGTCACTACCCACAGTCAGCGAGCCACTCTCTGTATCCGGGTACAACACCGTCACGGCAAAATCTTCGATAGCCGGTTTGATTCCCTCCCGCACCAGGCGACTGCGCATATCTACGAATGTCCAGGTTGAATCGTTCCAGGGATAATTCTCTTCGGTGAACTCTTTCTCTACCCCATCTTTCTGATAGATAAAAACGGTCTCATAAATGTCAGCCAACTCCGGATCCACCTCCATCTGTTCCGGAATGGAGGCACCGATGTGATAGGGACGAAAATCAAACATCGGCAGCCGATTGAGGTTGTGCAGGGCAAACAACAGGGCGAACAGCAGTAGCAATCCTGTCGCGGCCGGAGCCATCCTTCTCCCGAAGAGAGGGGTGATCCGCTCCTGTTTGAGGAAGAGTAGCAACAGGGCAGCCAGGAGCACGATATTCTTCCAGAATGTCGCCCAGTTGCTGATCTTGAAAGCGTCGCCAAAACAGCCACAATCCTCCACCGGATTGGCCAGCGCGATCCAGAGCGTGAGCGGGGTGAAAAAAAGCAGGAAGAGACCGGTGAAACGCAAAGTCACCTTGCGCCAGAGTCCAAGCAACAGCATCATCCCCAGCATGAACTCACACACCACCATCACCAGGGAGAGAGGCAACGAGAGCGCCATCAACTGCGACAGCCCCATCTCAATCAGATAATCTTCTATCTTGTAGGCGGTTCCAAGCGGGTCAACCGCCTTGACGAAGCCCGAGAAGGTGAAAAGCCCCCCCACCAACAGACGGGCGATCATCACTGCAAGATCCGTTCCTTTTCTATTCCACATCAGCTTCATGCCCGTTCCTCTCCAAAGTGCAGTTTGATCAGCCCAAAAATGGCATAGTTAATCATATCCAGATAGTTGGCATCTATACCCTCCGAGATAAGGGTTTTTCCCTGATTGCTCTCAATCTCCTTGGTGCGGTAGATCTTCATCAGGATCAGATCGGTATAGGAACTGATCCGCATGCACCTCCAGGCTTCATCATAGTCATGATTCTTGGCATCCATCAGTGCCTTTGCCTGCTGCATGAAGCCATCATAAAGATCCAGGGCCTCCCCGGCTGTGATATCGATGCTGTCGGCATAACCCAGCTTGAGCTGGATAAGTCCGATGATCCCGTAATTGACGATGCCGATGAACTCCGGAAAGATCCCCTCCTCCACCCGGCTTTCACGCTTCATCTCCAGTGAACGGATCCGGTTGGCCTTGATGAAGATCTGATCAGTGACCGACTCTGGGCGCAGAATGCGCCACGAAGCTCCATAATCGGTGAGCTTTTTCGAGAAGATCTCGCGGCAGAGAGCCGCCACTTCGTCAAACTGCTGATTGGTTGCATCCATCCTCAAAAAGCTTGATAGTGTAACATAAAATAACCTCTACCGAACAAAGATAGACAAAAAAAAGGTACAGGAAGCTACCCTGTACCCTATTTCTCACTTTCAGTGGCCGGGTTGCATCATGAAACCCGAAGCGACTTGCCCACACGGAGCACCGTACGAGAAGAGATGCTGTTGAGTTCACAGAGCTCCTTGACTGATACGCCATATTTCCTGGCGATGGCTCCAAGGGTATCACCCTGCTTAATCCGGTGATACTTCACATCACCCGACACATACTTGTTGTTGGTGGTGGTTGACTCTTTATAATTGTCGTTTGATGTTTTAATGGTAGCACTGCTGCTGCGGGTTGTCTTTTTATAGCTGGAGTTGGTGACCAGGTACTGATCATGGTGAGGCACCTTGTTCTCGAAATCGATAATGAAGTTGGGATTGATGGGCTTACCCAGGAAACGTGTCTCGAAGTGAAGATGGGAGCCAAAAGAACGTCCCGTGTTACCGGCCAGGCCAATGGGCTGACCAGAGCGGACGAACTCGTTCTCCTCCACCAGGTACCTGGAGAGGTGCCCATAGACCGTCTCCAGCCCGTTTAAGTGACGTATCACCAGGTAATAACCGTACCCTCTCCGCTCAAACTGCTTCACCCTTATCTTGCCGTCGAAAGCAGCATAGATGGTGTCGCCGGTCTGTGCTTTGATGTCAATGCCGTAATGGTAACGACGACTGCCCCGTCTTCCGAAATTGGATGTCATGTACCCATTGGCGGGCATGGTGAAGTTTTCAAGGTTGACAATAAATGTGTCGGGGGCATTCTTCAAGCTTCCATAGATGTTCACGTTATGGTTCACCCACATCCCCTCATAAATATCGTCGGCAGGAATCGCTGTGGGATCAAATTCCTCTCTCCGTTCCACGGCCTCCTCAAGCACGGACAAATCCAATTTCAACTTCAGTCCATCGGCAAACAGACCAGGCTGTTCGGTTAAACTGGAACTGTGTAACTGCTTGTGATTAACCTCCGGTCTCGTTTTTTCCGGCGACTGGGAGGCTGCTTGTGAAAAAGCATTCAAGGTGAAGAACATCAAGGTTGCGGGCAGCAGGACGCGTGCTTGTGCAAAAAAATGAGCTTTCTCCATTCTATTTTATCTGACTCTTGTTTTTAATTAAAACATTGCATCAACCTTACTCCTACAGTTCATCATTCGCATAGGTAAAGGGATGAAGAAAATGAGGATAGGTGAAAATTTCACTCTCTGAAAAAAAACGTGCCAATTCGAGGGCTGCCGTTTCGGGTGAATCAGATGCATGCACGATATTCTCCTGAACACTCATGCTGTAATCCCCCCTGATTGTTCCGGGTGCAGCCTCTCTGCCGTTGGTAACACCGGCAAGCTGTCGCACCACGTTGATCACATCCACTCCCTTTAACGCCATTGCCACCACCGGACTAGCCTGCATCGACTCTTTGATTCTGCCGAAGAAAGGCTTGTGTGCCAAATGCGCGTAATGTTCCGATACCATCTCATCGGTTAAGCAGAGCATCTTCATCCCCACAATCTGTATCCCTTTCTTTTCGAAACGTGTGATCACTTCACCCAAGATACCTCGTTGAACAGCAGATGGTTTGAGAAGTACTACTGTAACCTGCATGGTTGAAAAACTATTACTAAATGACTCTAAAAATTGTAGATTTTTTTCCTTAATCAGTTCCAAAGTAAACTTTTTAATCTTTCTCATCCAAATAATGACCATTCTTTTTTTCACTCGTTCCGATACAAAAAAAGGAGAAACCTGTTATATATAATTGATATACAATTAGTTATTCCATTTTATGTTATAAAACATATTGAATTGATTTTAAACACATTAGACATTTTTTAACATCATATTAACATAACACATTCTTTCTCCATGCTTCTCCCAACTTCGTCCAGGGGTCCCAACATCCGACGACCTGAAAAAGTATCGAAATGTAAATTTTTTGCTATTTTAATATCCTAATCTGTAAAATGAAAGAAAAAAGATCGGAAAGAATGAACAGATTTCTGTATCTTTGCCCAAATTTCATATAATAGTGTAGGATTCAGGCATATGCCGAAGCGAACAAAGAGAAGAATGGAATGAATAAATACAAGCTAATCAACAACATTACCGGATGGATTGTCTTTGCCGTTGCAGCTGTGGTGTACCTGCTCACAATTGAGTCCTCGGCCAGTTTCTGGGACTGCGGCGAGTTCATCACCTCTGCATACAAGCTCGAAGTGGGTCACCCACCGGGTGCTCCTTTCTTTATGCTGATAGGAAACATCTTCACCCAGTTCGCAGGCGATCCCTCCCGGGTGGCACTGATGATCAACAGCATGTCGGCACTGATGAGCGCTTTTACCATCCTCTTTCTTTTCTGGACCATCACGCACCTGACCCGCAAGCTGCTGCTGGGCCACGACAGCAAGCAATTAACCAGTGGGCAACTGATTGCTGTGATCGGCAGCGGACTCGTGGGGGCATTGATCTACACTTTTTCCGACACCTTCTGGTTCTCGGCCGTAGAGGGTGAGGTATATGCCTTCTCCTCCATGCTCACCGCCCTGGTCTTCTGGCTCATACTTAAATGGGAGGACAATGCCGACAAGCCACACTCCGACAAGTGGCTGGTGCTGATCGCCTATGTGATGGGTCTCTCCATCGGTGTGCACCTGCTCAACCTGCTTTGTATTCCGGCCATTGTACTGGTCTATTACTACCGCAAGAATGAAACACCCACCTGGAAAGGAGGGCTACTCTCGCTGCTGCTCTCCTTTGGATTGATCATCATATTGATGTGGGGCATCATCCCCGGCTTCACGAAGGTGGGAGGCTGGTTCGAACTCTTCTTCGTGAACAGCCTCGGCATGCCTTACAACAGTGGCCTCATTGTTTACCTGATCCTGTTGGTAGCCACCATCACCTGGGGATTGATCGAGTCATCCTCAGAAAAGCGATCAGACAAGAGAGCACATATCGCACTGTTCATTGCCTTGGGTCTTACCGGGATCCTCTTTATCGGGAGCAATCTCCTGTTATGGCTGATACTGATAGCTGTAGCAGCTTATCTTGTGTTCCGATACAAGAAGATGAACAACCGTTTTGTCAATCTGGCGATGTCCTCCTTGATGGTGATCATGGTCGGCATCTCCGCTTACGCCCTCATTCCTATCCGTTCAAGCGCCAATCCCCCGCTCGACCTCAACTCGCCGGAAGATATCTTCTCGCTGGGCAGCTACCTCAACCGGGAGCAATACGGTCAGACACCGCTGATCCACGGCACCACCTACGCCTCGAAGATTGCCAGAAACGCCGACGGAACAGCCATCATGACGGGTGAGAAAGCTTCCTACAGCAGAATTCTGAAAAGCTCACCCGAGGAAAAAGACCGTTATGTAAAGAGCACTTCCAGCAACTACAAGTACACCAACAGCATGCTTTTCCCCCGGATGCACTCCAATCCCAATAACCCCTCTTTCCGCAACCACATCATCGGATATGAACGCTGGGGAGGCGTTACCGACCGCAACAGCAAACCTACTTTCCTGCAAAACATCCGTTTCCTGGTTAACTACCAGATCAACTATATGTACTGGCGCTACTTCATGTGGAACTTCTCCGGACGGCAAAACGATATCCAGGGCGATGGCGGTATCACCACTGGCAACTGGATCACCGGTATTCCTTTCTTCGATGAACATGTGCTGGGACTGGGACCACAGGACAATATTGCCCCTGACATCGTCAACAACAAGGGACACAATAAATATTATATGCTGCCACTGTTGCTGGGAATCATCGGCATCCTCTACCAGCTTCGCCTCAAACAAAAGGGATTCAGGAGCTTCTCCATTGTCTTTCTGCTCTTCTTCATGACAGGACTGGCCATTATCCTCTATCTGAACCAGACACCTTTCGAGCCGCGTGAACGGGATTATGCCTATGCAGGTTCTTTCTATGCCTTCTCCATCTGGGTAGGAATGGGAGTGGCCGGCATCAGCCTCTTCCTGCGGAAATATATCCGGAACACCACCGCAGCAACAACCCTGGCCACAGTGGCCTCGCTCCTGGTGCCGCTTCAGATGGCTTCCCAGAACTGGGACGACCATGACCGCTCCGGCCGTACACTGGCCAGGGATACCGGCATGAATTACCTCAACAGCGTGGGTGAGAACGGCATCCTTTTCACCAACGGCGACAACGACACCTACCCGCTCTGGTATGTGCAGGAGACAGAGGGCTTCCGCACCGACGTACGGGTCACCAACCTCAGCTTCCTCCAAACCGAGTGGTATGTGGATCAACTGCTGCGACAGGCATATGATTCTGAACCGCTCCCCATCAAATGGTCCCAAGAAGCCTACTATGGCGAGAAGGGCAGTGCCGCGTTCGTGCTCACCCGCCAGGAGATCGAGAACGTATTGCGCCAAAACAACATCCCGCCGGTCTCTTTTGGCAATTACTACGATGTGAACGCGTTCAGAGACACCCTCTCGCTGAAACAGACCATGGAGAATCTACGCGAGGGAAAGAACAGCAAGATCAACAACCCTTTCAACACCGGTGAGACCCAGATCATACCCGGCAAGTTGCTGAGGTTGGATGTGGATACGGCGAAGGTGGACTGGAAGGCGCTACATGCGAAGCCGGGAAGCAGCATGTTAATCAACCTGGGCGATAAATCGGCGCTCTACCGACAGGAGCTGATGATCCTGGAGATGCTGACCAACATCAACGACGATCATTGGAAACGGCCCATTCACTTTGCCACCACCATCACCCCCAGCCTGTTCATGAACCTCCAGGATAGCAACTTCTCACTCAACGGGCTCTCCTACCAGGTGGTGCCGGGCACGCCGCTCAGCAATGGAGTCAACACGGTGGCGGCCTATGACAACATGATGAACAAGTTCCGCTTCGGGGGACTGGAAGAGGATCCCGACATCTACCTCGACGAGACCAACAGGAGGATGATCTCCACTTTCCGCCTCTACTTCACCCAGCTGATCAACGCCCTGCTGGAAGAGGGAGAGAACGATAAGGCGCTGGCTGCGCTCGACAAAGCCAACCGTGTGATGCCCTCGTCAGCAGTACCCTACGGTACGGACGGCCTGCTCTTTGCCAGGGCCTATTATCGACTGGGAGAAGAGGAGAAAGCAACAACCATCATCAGCGAGATTGAGGAGCGCATCAATGCCAACCTCGACTGGTTTGCGCGCCTGAACCCGCTACAGATCTCCAACACGCTTTCCGACATCATCTATAACAACATCAATCCCTCCCTGCTGATTGCTGCCATCTACCAGCAATATGACCGGGATCAATACAGTGCAACAGTCGATAACCTGCTGCAACGTGCCCGGTTCTTCTATGCCCAGGGCATCACCTACGTGGGCGATCTGATTCTGCGGGAGATCACCGACAGCTCCGTGCGCAGTTACTACTCTACACCAGCCGGTGATACGATCTTCCGCTCCACTGAGGAGGAGACGATGCAGAAAGCGCTTAACATGATGCAGCAGTATAGCCCAAAACTACTGGAACAGTATAGCAACAGCAGTCCGACAGAATAAAAATCAGCAGGGGCACTTGAGCGACCAGCAGTCCGGCTTGAGTGCCCCTCTTCACGCTAAATCCGACAAGCAACCATGTTGATTGAACAACCCCCGCTGCTCTACAGACATCTCTACCCCGGTTCACTCTGGCGCATCAATGATGAAGAGCAGAAAACGGTTTATCTCACCTTCGACGATGGCCCCATCCCGGAGGTGACACCCTGGGTGCTCGATCTGCTCGACCAGCACAGCATCAAAGCCACCTTCTTCTGCGTGGGAGACAATGTGCGGAAGTATCCCGGGATCTACCAACAACTGCTGGAGAGAGGCCACAAAACCGGCAACCACACCTTCAACCATGTGCAAGGGTGGAAACATCGCACCCGGTTCCTCCTGGAGAACAGCGCCAAAGCTGCGGAGCTGATTGACTCACGGCTGCTTCGCCCACCCCACGGCCATATGCGTGTGGCGCAGAACTACGCCCTGCAGAAAGCGGGATACACCGTGGTGATGTGGGATGTGGTGACCCGCGACTACAGCCGCTTTATGACACCC
>WOYI010700699.1_pt2 | contig 39438 bp, 34 predicted proteins | sample 6423411 | NCBI WGS metagenome assembly WOYI01 (sample SAMN13441803, study PRJNA592873) | oil field metagenome | biome: oil field; feature: oil-well bore; material: oil-contaminated soil; isolation source: oil-contaminated soil from oil-well borehole | place: Germany: Wietze | collected 2016-10-18 ...
GCCAGTGCCAGTGCCAGAGCCAGAACCCACCGCCAGAGCCAGAGCCAGAGCCAGAGCCAGAGCCAGAACCCACCGCCAGAGGCCCCGACCCGAAGCCGTGCCTGGGGATAACGCGTGCTTGGGGATAACGTCTGTCCGCGTGCGGGAATTGTCGGTGAGCCCGCCGATGCTGGCGGCATGAACGAACGATTTCCGGGCGCGTTTCCCGGCCGGCACCCCAGCCCGTTCCTCGGTAGCGAGGCGGTACGGGCCGGCCTGCTCACCGCTCACGAACTCGAGACGAAGTATCGCGCCGTGTACCGGAATGTGTACCTGGCCAGGGACGTCGCCCTGACACCGCTGTTGCGGGCACGCGCGGCATGGCTGTTCGCAGGTCCCGATGCGGTGCTGAGCGGGATATCGGCCGCAGCGGTCTACGGCACCAAATGGCTGGACGTCAACGCGCCTGCCGAAGTGGTGCGGGCCAATCGCCACGCACCGCCCGGGTTGCGAGTGCACTCGTATGCCCTTGCGCCAGAACATATTCACGAGTATGACCGGATGCGGCTCACGACCGTGGCGCGGACGGCGTTCGACCTTGGCCGATTGTTGCCGCGCGCCGCAGCAGTGCCGATCCTGGATGCGTTGATGAACAGGACCGAACTCGACCCGGAGGCGGTGTGGTCATTGGTCGAGGCGAATCCGGGGATTCGCGGTGTGGCCTGCCTGCGGATAGCGCTGGCAGAGGCCGATGGCGGCGCCGAATCGCCGTTCGAGACGCAAACTCGACTCGTGCTGCGCAGCACGGGCGTACCAGGATTGGAAACTCAGATCCCGTTCTATGACGAGTGGGGTTTGGTGTGCACCCGAGTGCCGATGGGCTGGCGTCGTTGGCAGGTGGCCGTCGAATGCGACGAGGAGCGGGATTCGCCGGATTATCGAACGTGGGTGCACTCGCACACGGCCGAACTCGAAGCGCGCGGCTGGGTAGTGGTGTGGGTGACCCAATCGATGCTGTCCACTCCGAACTACGTACTGGGGTGGGTGCGGCAGAAGGTGCGGGCCGCTCAACGCAGGCACGGAAGCGACCCATTCCAGCAGTCGCAACTTATTAACGCTACTCACTAAGCCAGGTCGATGCCGGTGCCGTGCCGAGCTAACAAAATTTCGGGTCGATGAACCTATAAAATCGGCTGTGCGCTGCGCAAACGCGCGTAAACACTGTGATACAACCGACGCCCATTAGTGTGTGATAGACCACATGAGATGCGCTATATTGTGATGGTAATCATATGAAAGGGCTCGAAATGAGCGGCATACTTTTAGGCGTTCTGCTGGTGTTGCTCGGGGCCGGTTCGATCGCCGCCGTCGTGGCTGCAGCGATCCTCGGCTACGGCACGATCGCCTTGGCGATCGGCATCATCTCCAGCGCGGCCTTCGCCGCGAGGACGGTCTGACCGGCCGGTCTCCAGGGCTGGCGGCCTAGCTTTTCAGGCGGCGCCCCAGCCCTGTTGCGCGCACGGCCTGTCGGTCGATCGCCGCGTGCACTTGGGCCTCCAAGCCCACCACTCGGACGCGGCTCTTCGCGCGCGTGACCGCAGTGTAGAACAGCTCCCGCGTCAGCAACCGGGAATCCTCCGGCGGTAACAGCACGGTCACCTCGGCGGCCTGACTGCCCTGCGATTTGTGGATCGTCATCGCGTGCACCGTCTCCACCTCGGCCAGTCGGCCCGGCGTGAACGACAAACCCCCGACCGCCACCCGCAACCCGTCCGGTGAGTTCACCGTCACCCCGGTGTCGCCGTTGTACAGCTTGAGCCCATAGTCGTTGGCGGTCACCAGGATCGGCCGTCCGGCATACCACGTCGACCACAGTGGCTCGCCGGTCGCCTCGGTCAGCCACCGCTCCACCTGACGGTTCCAGTGCGCCACCCCGAAGGGTCCCCGCCGATGCGCACACAGCAGCCGGTGCTCCTCCAACGTCCGCAACGCCGTTGCCGCGTCGCCGAGCACACACGCCTCACGCAGCCGAAGTGCGTGCGGCAGCAGCACATCCCGCAGCGACTGCGCCGAAGGCAGCCACTCGATGTGCTCCCCGCCTGCCCGCAGCACCTCCAGCGCGGCATCGGCATCACCGGCGCGCACCGCGGCCGCCAACTCGCCGATCGCCGGACCGAACCGGTGCGATGTCGTCAGTGACGCCACCCTGGCCGCGCCCAGTCCCTCGACCAGATCGGCGAGCACCGCGCCGGCCTCCACCGACGCCAGCTGATCGGGGTCGCCGACCAGCAGCAGCCGGGTCTCCGGGCGCACAGCCTCCAGTAGCCGGGCCATCATGGTCAGCGACACCATCGATGTCTCGTCGACGACGATGACATCGTGGGGCAGCCGGTTACCGCGATGGTGCCGGAACCGCGAAGACGTGTCGGGACGCGACCCGAGCAGCCGGTGCAGCGTGGTGGCCTGCAGCCCGGTCAGCCGCGAGCGGTCCTGCGGCCCCAGCTGGTCGACCTGCAGTTGTACCGCCTCCTGCAGCCGTGCCGCGGCCTTGCCGGTCGGCGCGGCCAGCGCGATCCGCGGCGGGGGACTACCCGTCAGTGCCGCCTGCTCGGCCAGCAGGGCCAGCAACCGCGCGACCGTCGTCGTCTTACCGGTACCGGGACCGCCGGTCAGTACGGTGAGCCCCTGCGACAGCGCCACATGGGCCGCCGCGCGCTGTTCGGCGTAGTCATCGCCGAACAGCCGCAACACATCCGGCGCCTGTCCGGGCGGCCGCGTCCCGACCAGTGCCAGCACATCGGCGCACACCTGCTGTTCCTCCAGCCAGTACCGGTCCAGATACAGCAGATCGCCGAACAGTCGAAGCACCGGAGGCGTCGCGGCCAGTGGACTCGCCGCCACCGCGGCCAGCCACTCGTCGGCCACCAGGTCCACCGACGGCGCCACCGCCCGCAGGTCCACGCACACCGACCCGCCGCGCAGCGCCCGCACCACCAGGCGCACGGCGAGGGTGACGTCCTCGCAGGTCTCCCCGGCCAGGGCCGTCAAGCGTTGTGCCACCTGGATATCGGCGGGTTCGAAGTCGAGGTCAAGCATCGAGTAGCCCTGACACGGCGATCACCAGTGCCGCCGGTGGCTCCCAGCTGAACACCCCGGCCGGGTGTCCGTCCTGCACCGGGGTGAGGGCCCCGCACATCCCGCGCACGAACAGATACATCACGCCGCCGAGATGGCGTGCCGGGTCATAGGCGGGCAGCCGCCACGACAGATAGCGGTGCAGCACCACGCTGTACAGCAGCGCCTGCAGGGGATAGTCCGAGTGCAGCATCGCCTCGACCATGCGTTCGCGGCCGTAATCGGCGGCGGTCAGCGGGGCATCGGCGACACCGAGCCAGTTGGTCTTGTAGTCCGCGATGACAAATCGTTCGCCGATGCGCAGCACCACATCCACCGACCCGGACAGATAGCCGCGCAGCGGTTGACGTCCCAACGCTCCGGCCGAAAGCCGATGCGCGTAGGACGCCATCGGATCGTCGGCGCTCAGATGCTCGGCCAGCAGCGCACCGACATCGGACAGCCGGGCGAACGCGCCGGCCGAGGTGTCACCGCCGGCCAGCGGGAACTCGAAGTCCAGCTCCCGCAACCGGTCCGGCAACCCGATCCGCCGCAACGTGACACCGGGCGCCAACGGTCCCAGATCGGTGTCGTGCATCGGGACCAACGCCGCCGCCAACTCGTCGGCGCCCACCGTGACCGGCCAGCGCGCCGCATGCCTCCGCACGTGTTCGGCCAACTCGGCGGCCAGGTCGTCGGCGAACGGGTCAGCGGTCTCCAGCACCGCGTGCACCAGCGACCCGAATGTCGCGCCGGTCGGCAGGTCGGCCATCGGTGAGGGCACGGTATCCCCGGAAGCCGGTGCCACCAGCGGGATATCGGGCACCTCGTCGTCGAGTTCGGCCACCTCCGGTTCGCTGGACACCGGTGTTTCCTCGGCGGCCCGCAACAGCCCGGAGTACGACGTGCGCCGCCAGGAGGTGTCGATCCCGCGGTGGAAGTGGCGTACGGCCAACTGGGTGGGCGCCGCGTCGGCCGCGGGTGGGATCAGCGGCTCGATCAGCGATTCCTCCAGCACCGGCCCGCCGGCCTCCTCCCATGCCCGCAGTCGCGTCAGTGCATCGATGTCGGAGACCTTGCCGGGGACGCACACCGCGGGCACCTGCGCCTCGCCGGGGGCGCGGCCCCGCATCAGCCGCGACAGCCCGCCGTTGGGTTCGTCCCAGGAGGGCGCCCACCACGCCACCACTTGGGAGCAGGCCCGCGTCATCGCCACATAGGTCAACCGGCTGTCATTGGCGGCGGCTTCGGCCTTACCGGTCCGCAGCACCTCCGGATCGGGTTCGCCCACCTGCAGGCAACGCGCCCCGCCGTCGTGATAGAGCACCGGGTTCGGGTCGGGCGAATAGCGGTTGAAGGCGAACGGCAGATAGACGATCGGGTACTGCAGGCCCTTGGACACCCACACCGTCATGATCTGCACCGCCGCGGCGTCACTGTCCAGGCGGCGGTTGCGCTCGGCGGACCCGGCGTCCTCGGTTGCCTGGGTGCGCAGCCAGTCGCGCAGTGCGGGCAGGCCGAAACCCTCACGGTGCGCGGCGTCCTGCAGTAGCTGCGTGACATGCGCCAGGTCGGTCATCAACCGTTCCCCGCCCTGCCAGGACAGCACCTGCTTACCCATCCCGGCCAGGTGCGCGGCCTCCAGCACCGCCGCGACTCCGCGTTCCCTGGCGTGCCCGGCCCAGCTGCGCAGATCCTCGGCCACCCGGTCGGTCAGCGAGTCACCGCCGGCGGCAAGGGTTTCCGCGGTCTCCCGGAAGAACACGGTCGACGCCGCCGCCCGTACCAGGCCGGGGCGGTGCGGCTGCTCGAAGGCCTCCAGCAGGCACAGCCAGTCCTGCGCGGCGGTGGAGGCGAACACATTCGAATCCCCGGTGTACACCGCGGGGATGCCGGCCTCGGCCAGCGCGCTGTCGCAGGCCCGGGCATCCTTGTGGGTCTCGACGATGACGGCGATGTGGCGGGCCTCCAACGGCCGGCCGTCGAACGTGGCGCCACTGGCCAGCAGGGCACCGATATCGGCGGCCAGGTCGGCGCCGATGTGCCCGCGCAGCTTGTCGATGCCGATGGTGCGGGTGCCCTTGCCGCCGCGGGTCACCACCCGCAGCCGGAACGGATCGTTGTGCGGGGCGCCGGCTAACCGGTGCCCCTGGTGGTGCGCGGTCACCTCGTGCACGACGATGCCGGGTCCGCCGAGTTGGGCGCCACCGAGCACCACCTGCAGCCGGTCCACCAGCGCGGCATCGCTGCGCCAGTTGATGCCGAGGGTCTGCTTGTCCCCGGCGGTCTGCGCCGCTCGCAGGTAGGTGTCGATATCGCCGCCGCGGAACGCGTAGATCGCCTGCTTGGGGTCGCCGATCAGGATCAGCGTGGACCGACCGACGAAGGCCCGCTCGATCACCTGCCACTGCACCGGGTCGGTGTCCTGGAATTCGTCGACCATCACCACCGGCCAGCGTTGCGGCATCCGCACCCGCGCCGCCGAATCGGGATCGTGCAGGGCGTCGGCCAGCCGGGTCAGCAGATCGTCATAGCCCAGGATGCCGCGACGGCGCTTGCGAATCTCCAACTCGGCCAGCACATCCCGGGCAAAGCTCAGGCATGCCGCGGTGTAGGTGCCCGGATCTGCCTCCAGCGGGCGCAGCTCGGTCGCCGGGTTGCGTACCACCTGGGCTGCCAGCTTCTGGGCGTCCCGGTAGGTCAGCGGGGGCGCGCCGCCGTCATTGCCGAAACGTGCGAGGTACAGGTCGTCGACGATCTCGGATACCAGTTCGTCGAGGCTCTCCACCAGGGTGACGCCGCTGTCGCTGTCACCGGCCACGCCAAGGGATTGCAGCACGATATGGCAGAACTGGTGCGTGGTCGCGATGGTGGCGGCATCGAAGCCGGCCAACGCGTCGCGCAGCCGCTGGTGTCTGATCTCGCGGTCGGCGGCGATCAGGTGTCGCAGCAGATCGGTGTCCGCCGTCGAGGGGTCTGCGAACGCGGCCAGCGCGCCGACGATCTGACCGCGGACCCGTTCCCGCAGTTCCTGACTGGCCGCCCGGCCGAAGGTGATGAGCAGCATCTCGTCGAGCGTGGCTCTGCCCTCGGCGACCATTCGCGTCACCAGGCCGGCGAGCGCGAACGTCTTGCCGGTGCCGGCGCTGGCCTCCAGCACGGTGGTCGAATTCGGCGCGGGCAGCGGTCCGGTCAGGTCGAAGGTGCGCACGTCCTCACTCATGGTGGGCCCCCTCGGCGTGCAGCAGCGGCAGCCACAGTCGTCGCGCGTAGTCGTCCAGGCCGATCAGCGCACCCAGGTCGGGATCGCGACCCCAGACCCGTGCGATGGCCGGGTCATCGCGCTCGTTGCGCCAGCGGTAGGACGCCGCCTGCGCCGGGTCGTCGCCGGCGAGCCGCGCGCTGGCCCAGGCGTAGGAGGTCTTGATCGGCAGCGGTAGTGGGTGGCGTCTGCCGTCGTCGTACATCGTCACCAGGTCGCGCAGCAGGGCGGCGGCATCGTCGGGGCCGTCGAGCCCCTGCACCCGGGGCGTCGTGCCGCGCGGTGGCCGGCCGATGCACACCGCCGACCACCGCTGACCGCGTTGGGCGGTCAACGCCAGCAACGGAATCCACGATGTCAGCAGGTGCTGACCGCCGAGCTTCGAGTAGGTGACCGTGACCAGGCGGTCGGCGAAAACCGAGTTGACCGTCCCGGTCAGCCGGCGTCCCGCACCGAGGTCGATGTCCACGTCGAACGCCTGGCCGTCGGATCGGCGGTAGGCCAGCGCCGCGGCGGCCAGCAGCGCGGCCTGATCGCGCAGCTGCGCGCAGCGCCGCCAGCCGAGCTTGCCCGGCGGGAGGGTGCCGCGGCGCCACTCGGCCTGCTGGGCGGCCTGCGGGGTCATCCCGCGCATGATGTCGCCGAGCATCCGGTCGCCGACGGTCCATTCCTGCAGGGCATCGACCTCCACGGGCATCACATCGGACACCCCGTCGACATCCCAGGGCAGGGTGTAGTCCAGTGCCCGGAAGAAGCCCTTCACCGGGTTCTTGAAGAAGGCGATCAGGTCGGCCAAGGAGACGTCGCCGGCCGGTGGGTGGGGCAGCGGCCCGGAGATGAACGACGGCCGCGGGGCGCGTCGGCCGGCCATGGCCTTGGCCGTGTCGAGCACGGTGGGGTCGAAGGTGAACGGCGAGTTCGGGATGAGCTTGCCCGGCCGGACGTTCTGAATGTCGAAGGGCTGCAAGGGGTGCCGGGTGACGATGTTGCCGACCGGCCCGCCGGCGGTGGCGCGCAGGGTGTCGAGCAGTTCGGCGATCGGAACCGCCGGGGGCCGCGGTTGGCCGGTGTATTCGTTGGCGCCGGTGTAGGTGATCACCAGCGTCTGGGTGGCCGAACCGATGGCGTCGAGCAGCAACTGGCGGTCCTCGGAACGGATATCGCGTTCGCCGGTCATCGGGTCGCGGGCCAGCACATCGTCGCCGTCGGCCGCGCCGATCCGGGGGAACACCCCGTCGTCGAGACCGACCAGGCAGACCGCCCGGTGCGGCACGGATCGCATGGGCACCATCGTGCACACCGTCAGCGTGCCGGTTCGGAAGTTGGCGCGGGTGGGGCGTCCGGCCAGGTGACGGTCGAGTAGGGCGCGAATATCGCTCAGCCGCAACAATGTATCGCCGTCGGCCGTGGCGAGGATATCGGCGAACTCGCGCTGCACCTGGGCGGCGGGCCAGTCCTCGTCGTCGAACGCCAATCCCTCGATACCGTCGGCCAGCGCCCGCAGCCAGTCGGCCAGGGTTCGGGTGCCGCTCAATGCGCGGACGGTGTCGGTCAGCTTCTGCACGAAGTCGGCGAACCGCCCGGCCAGTTCGACTCGGTTGCTGCTGACGTCATCCAGCGGCAGCGTGGTCCCGAGCCAGGCGCGTGAATCATCGGACATGGCGACCCCGGCCAGCACGCGGTCGATGCCGAATCGCCAGGTGTTGTGCAGGAATTCGACACCGTAGGGCGCGCGGTGCGGTTGGTCGAATCCCCAGCGGATGTTCGCCTCGCGCACCCACCCGGTGACCGCATCGAGGTCGTCATCGGTGAAGGAGAAGCGGGCCCGCACCGGTGCGGCCGACGCCATGTTGAGCACCTCGCTCGCACCGGCCCGTCCGCCGGCAAGTGCCAGCAGTTGGGCGGCCACCGACAGCAGCGGATTCGTCTGCACCAGAGCACGATCGGCCAGCCGCACCCGCAGCCGGTGCGCGGGATGGGCGTTGCGCACCACCTCACCGAGCCCGAACCCGGCGGTGATCAGAGGTGCGTAGGTTTCGATGTCGGGGCACATCACCAGGATGTCGCGTGGTTCCAGGGTGGGGTCATCGGCGAGCAACCCCAGCAGGACTTCGCGCAGCACGTCGATCTGGCGGGCCGGTCCGTGGCAGGCGTGTACCTGGACCGAGCGGTCCGTCCGGCGGTAGGTGCGCCCTTCGGGCCGCACGGTGTCGGCGGCGATATCGGATTGCAGCCAGCCCAGCAGGGTGTCGGGATAGCTTGCGGTGCAGAGATATTCGTCGGTGTCGGGTGGGGGCAGTGCGCGCTGCAGGTCGCGCAGGTCGCGGCCGAGGGTGCCCAGCAGTGGGTGCCCGACATCCCGGTGGCCGGTGTCGGCACGGCGGGGTATGGCGCCGTGCCGGCCGGCCAGCGCGCGCCACAGCGCGTCACTGGGATGCGGCAGCCACACATGCACGTCGTGGTGGGTGGCCAGGGCGCCCAGCAGTTCGATCTCGGTGGAGGGTAGTCGGGTGTGGCCGAACAGTGAGATCCGCTCGGGCAGGTCACTGGGGGAGTCGCGGAGCCGGGCGAGGGTGTCGGCGTGCCGGACGTGCGGGGGAGGAGCGTCGATGCGCTGGATCAGCTTGTCCCACAACGGGCGTTGCCAGGCGAGGTCGGCGGGCAGGCCGTCCCAGTCGGTGAGCAGCCGCGGTCGTTGCCGCGCATAGGAGGCGAACAGACCGGCCAGCCGGCGGGCAACGGCGTAGCGGCGGCCCTGGCGGAGTTCGCGTTCCTCGCCCGCGGTGAAGTGCCCGAGGTGGGTGGCCAGCGTCGTGCACCACGGCTCGTCGAGGCTTTCGTCGATGACCGCCAGCAGTGGCCAGACCATGGCATCGGCCGCCCACGGATCGGTGGTCGTAGTGTCGGTCAGTTCGGCGATCAACGAGCGCGGGTTGCGGAACTGCACGCCCGCACAGACGCCCAATTGGTTGGACAATCGCTGACTGAGCCAGCGTTCCACGCCTTTGGCGGGCACCAGCACCAGTTCGGTGGCGAACGGGTCGGCCAGCGGCTGGGCCAACAGTGCGCCGATACCGGCGGCGAGCTGATCCGTCCGCTCCGCGCGGTGCAGGTGCAGGGCCATCGTGGCCAGCGTAGTGCGCGGGTAGGGCCGTGGACCGCTGCGCGCGGTTCAGCCGGTGACTATCGGTTCAGCCGGTGACTATGAGGCGGCGGCGAGTGCTCGCGGCGGCAGCGGGGGAACCGGCGTGGTCGTCATCAACCGTTCGCCACGGTCCAGCCAATCCTGATCCGCCCACTCGACCTGGGCGGGCAACCGGCGCCAATAGCGCGGATGTGTCCGCACATGCATCTGGACGCTGGCATGCACGACGGCATCGCCGGGCACCCGGCGCAGCCCCAGATTCAGCGCCAACCTCTCCGGCTCCACCTGCGCGGACGGTGTCCTGTCCACCCGCAGCCCGGCCTGCTCGGCGCCGTCGAGCATCCAGTCCAGCGTCAGCGGGCCGCCGACGATATCGCGGTGCGACCCGCGGAACCAGACCTCGTCCACGCCCTCGACGCGCTGCAGATTCGGGGCACCGCCGATGGCCACCGCATGCCGACCCGCGACGACGTCGACCGGCCCGGCGGTGCCGCGGATACGGGTGGAATCCCACAGCCCCAGAAACCGCACCCGCAGGGCGATGTCGTCGTGCTCGGCCAGATCAGCGGCCACCTCGGTGACATGCCGCCACTCCTGCGCGGTGCGCGCGGTACGCGGCAGCGCGTAGGTGGCCAGCATGTAGCTGCGCAGCTCACCGTCGAGCACCCCGATGGTGCCGAGCAGCCGGGTCAGCGCCTGCGCGCAGGCCGCACCGCTACCGGCACCGAACACGTAGACATCGTCGCCGGGCTGCCAGCTGTCGACCAGATGCATATAGGCCGAGGCGACGGACGTGCGGGCGTCCTCGGGGCGGTTGTTGGTGTACCGACGCCAACCGATCTGATCGGGCTGGTCTACAAGCCGAAAGAGGGCCGTGGCATTGCTTTCACCAGAGTGGTCGAAACACAGCACGATGTTTGTCACGGCCACCCCCGGTGATGCACTTCAATCAAGATCTAGCGACTAAGTTTGCCAACATGGCCTGGTGCTATCAAGGCCCAATCCCGCTGATACCGCATCGGAATTCAACGAAATTTATCGTCAGAAGGCTATCTCGCCACGGAATCGGCTGTCTGTCCGCCAAGTGACGTACACGTCAAGTGTGTGCAGGCAACGTCAGCTCAGGCGAGCTCGATGATCGCGCCCGCGCTGCCCAGATCCCCGTGCACCTGCAGGGACTCGGGCGCGGTCCCCGGTGGCACGTCGTAGGCGAACGCCACCGTCACCGGCTGGCCCGGGTACAGCACCGCCGAGATGCCGCCGAGATAGAACGTGCTCTCGGTCTCGGCGCTGTAGGTCTGCCCACCGGCGGTGAGTACCTGCTGGTCGGCAAGGAACGTTGCGGGCAGTTCACCGTTGTTGAGCAGGGTCAGTCGCACCACGACGAATTGGCCGGAGGCCGACGTGGTCAGCAGGTCGTTGTCGGCGGCCGACACCGTCGGGGTGATCTCGACGCCGTTGCTCGTGATCGTGACGTCGCCGTCGAGGGCCTGCACGCCGGCGCCGGTCGTCCCGCCGCCGGTGCTCTCGGGCGGGTCGGCGGAATCCGTTGTCGGGCCCGTCCCAGCAGTCTCAGCGGTCCCAGCGGTCTCGCCGGCCCCGGTGGCCTCAGTCGTGCCGGTGCCTGGGTCGGCGAAGGCGAACGCCCACACCAACACGCCGACCAGGACGACCAGCAGAGCCGCCGCGCCGGCGAGATACCACTTGAGCGGGCGCGCGGGAGTGTCGGGCGTCGTGGGCGCAGCGGCCGACGCGACAGCGACGGGCTCGGGCGGTGCCGCGAGCATCGGGATGACGAGGGTGGGCTGCTCGGGCACCGGGATGACGACGGCCGGCTGGTCGGAGGGCTCCGGGTCCTCGACGGCGGTCTCCTCGACGGCAGACCCCTCGGCCACGGGCTCCTCGATCAAGGTCTCCTCAACGGGGATTACCGGCTCGGCCTTCCCGGCGTCGTCCCAGGAGGGCATTTTCATGTCCTCGGGCCACGGCGGCAGCTCCACGGGCCAGGCCGCGGTCTCCTCGGCGCCCGTGGCAGCGTCGCCGGTGTCGGTGCGCTCGGTGGTCCACGCCGCACCATCCCAATGGCGTTGACCACCGGATCCGTCGGGATCCGGGTACCAGCCGGCCGTGGTCGGCGGTGTCGTCATGCGGGGTTTCCTCCCTAGCGCGCGCCACCGGGGCGCTGTGACCTCGCAGAATAGTCCAGGCGGAGGTTTGCCGCGAGAGTATTGCCGACCCAGTGGGGCTGTCAGCCGCCCATCAGCATCCGCCACTGATCCAGATTGCTGGCGCGGTAGACGTAATTGGAACGCTTCACATCCGAGAGCGGGGCACTCGGTTCCGTCGAGTACCAGTGGCCTGGGAACACCGTCGGATCGCCCGGCAATGTGGACAGCGCCTGCAGGCTGCGGAACATGTCGTCGGCGTTGCCACCCGGGAAATCGGTGCGCCCGCAGCCCTCCAGGAACAGCGTGTCCCCGGCGACCAGGCGACCGTCGAGCAGGAAGCACTGACTGCCCGGCGTATGCCCGGGCGTGTGCAGCAGTTCGATGTCGATATCGCCGACACTGACCGTGTCGCCGTGCTGATGCGCGGTCAGATCACTCATCGCGATCCCGGTGACCTGCGAAACCCATTGAGCTTCAAGGGCATTGACGTGTACCGGCACGCTGACGCGCTCCAGCAGCTCGGCCACCCCGGCCAGGGTGAACCCCATCATGGTGCCGCCGACGTGGTCGGGGTGGTGGTGGCTGACCAGTACGCCGGACAGCCGCATGCCATCGGCTTCCAGGGCGTCGACCAGCTCGCCGGCCGCGTACGCCGGATCGACCATCACCGCGTCGCCGGTTTCCCGGTCGCCGATCAGATAGGCGAAGTTGCGCATTTGCTGGGCGATCATGTCGTCGGCCGCGAAATCGCGACCCGCGAGCAGCTGGCGGAAGTACAGGCGGTTGTCATCGCGAGACATGGCGACACTCTATGGGTACGCGTCGTACCGGCCATAACCGCAGGTCTAAAAACCGCATGTCATCGCGTGTTCAAGGGCACACGGGCTAAATCTGGTATTTCTGATGCAGGATTACTAGCGTCGCGGGCATGCAACTCGCCCGGTTCACCGATCTGGGGCTGCGCACCATGATGCTGCTGGCCGCAGGCGACGCGGCCGATCGTCGCATCACCACCCGGACCATCGCCGTCGGCGCCGAAGCCTCCGAGCATCACATCGCCAAGGCCGTCGCGCGCCTGGTGGAGCTCGGCATGGTGAACGCCCGCCGCGGAAGGGTGGGCGGGTTGTCGCTCACCGAGGCCGGCCGCACGGTGTCGGTGGGCTGGCTGGTCCGGCGTCTGGAAGGCGACGCCGAGGTCATCGACTGCGCCGGTGGCGCCAGCCCGTGCCCGCTGATCGCCGGCTGCCGATTGCGCCGCGTGCTCGCCGACGCCAAAGAGGCGTTCTATCGCGAGCTCGACAACCACACCCTCGAAGACTTGACCGGTGGCGGCGTGCTGCCGGTCGTGACACTCCCAGTGAAAAGACCAGAAAGGGTCACGTCATGACACCCATCGCCCCCGCACAGCACCTCGAGCCCGCGCACGCCGACATGATCACGGCCACGCTGCCATTGGTCGGGGCCAATATCGATGTGATCGCCCGGACCTTCTATCGGCGACTCTTCGACGCGCACCCGTCGCTGCTGCGCAACCTGTTCAACCGGGGCAATCAGGCCCAGGGCGCCCAGCAGCGCGCACTGGCCGCGTCCATCGCGACCTTCGCGACCCACCTGGTGAATCCCGACCTGCCGCACCCGGCCGAGCTGCTGTCGCGGATCGGGCACAAGCACGCGTCGCTGGGCGTCACCGCCGATCAGTACCCGATCGTGCACGAGCATCTGTTCGCCGCGATCGTCGAGGTGCTGGGCGCCGATACCGTGACTGCCGAGGTCGCCGAGGCCTGGGACCGCGTCTACTGGATCATGGCCCAGACGCTGATCGACATGGAGCGTGCGCTCTACGCCGAGGCCGGGGTCGCCGACGGTGACGTCTACCGGCGCGCGCAGGTGATCTCCCGGGTGGATGACCCGTCCGGGGCCATCCTGGTGACCGTCGGCGGGTTGGGCAGCGAATCCGCACCCGGACAGTATGTTTCGGTCGGCGTGACGCTGCCCGACGGCGCCCGCCAGCTGCGTCAGTACAGCCTGGTCAATGCGTCCGGCAGTGGTGAGCTGACATTCGCGGTGAAGCCGGCCGGTGAGGTGTCGGACTGGATCCGGGACAACCTGCGGGTCGGCGATCTGCTCGATGTCACGCTCCCGTTCGGCGATCTGCCCGCCCCGCAGCCGGGTGCCCCGCTGGTGCTCATCTCGGCGGGCATCGGCATCACCCCGATGATCGGGATTCTGGAGTCGCTGTCGGCCGATGCACAGGTGCAGGTGCTGCACGCCGATCGCAGCGAGCAGGCCCACCCGCTTCGGGAACGTCAGCGCGAACTCGTCGAGAAGCTGCCGAACGCGTCGCTGCAGGTCTGGTACGAGGACCCGTTGTCACTCGACGATGTGGCCCTGCCCGCCGACGCCGAGGTCTATCTGTGCGGCAATGACGGCTTTGTGCGCGCGGTGCGCGAGCAGTTGGTCAGCCGCGGCGTGACCCGCGTGCACTGCGAGCTGTTCAGCCCGAACGACTGGCTGCTGTCCTGAGGTGCGTGGCTGCTGTCCTGAGGTGCGTGGCTCAGTCCTGAGGTGCGTGGCTCAGTCCTGAGGTGCGTGGCTTCAGTTTCGCGGCGGAGTCTGTTCGGAAACTGAAGCCAGGTACGTCGCAAGCGCGGATTCCGTCCCAGGTTTCAGTGTCCAAGCGAGTAGGCCGGCGAGACTGAAGCCTGGGATGCCCGGAATCCGGCAGCTTGTCGGTGGGCGCTGCCACCATCTCGCCATGGGGGTCGTGATCGGCAGTGAGGCGTTGGCGGCGGGCAAGGTGACGCGCCATGAGCTACGGACTCGCTATCGACGGATGTTCCCTGACGTTTACGGGCCGTTCGATCCCACAATTCGCGACCGTGCCCGGGGCGCGTGGCTGTGGTCGGGCCGCCGGGGGGTCATCACCGGGGTCGCGGCGTCGGCACTGCACTGGGCGAAATGGGTCGACGACGATGTGCCGATCGAGATGCTGTGGCGAAACACGCATCCTCCGGCGGGGATCGTCGCCCGTAATGAGAGGTTCGCCGCCGACGAGGTCATGACGATCTCGGGTGTGCCGGTGGCCACCCACGTCCGCACCATCTTCGATCTGGGGCGACACCTGGAGGACGACCAGGCGGTCGCACGGATCGACGCGCTGCTCTGGCGCGGGCAGGTGTCGGTCGAGGACGTCGGCCCCCTCGTACTGCGGTATCCGGCGGCCCCGGGTATCCGTAAGTTGAAAGCCGCGCTGACACGCGCCGACGGCGGGGCGGAGTCGCCGCGGGAGACCCGGCTTCGCTTGGCGTTGAGGGAGGCGGGTCTGGCGCCGACGGGGACCCAGATCCCGGTGTACGACGCCCAAGGACGCATGGTCGCGAAGGTCGACATGGGTTGGGAAGACCTCAAGATCGCCGTGCAATACGACGGGCGTCACCACCAGACCGATCGGATGACGTACGTCCGCGACCAGAAGGTCAATCGGGCGCTCGCCGCACTGGGCTGGATCGTCATCCGGGCGATCACCGAGGATTCCGACGCGGACGTCATCGGTCGCGTCGCAGCCGCTTTATTCAGTCGCGGTTGGCGGGTGGCGTGAGCGGCGAGGTGTACGTGACCTCAGTCTGGCGGGCCCCTCGGCCGCGAAACTGAAGCCAGGTACGCCCCGACCGTGGGAACCGTCCATCGTTTCAATATCGGGCCTAGAGCGCTCGCGAAGCTGAAGCCAGGGACGTCCGGGCTGGGGGAGAAGGGTCGACCCTCCAAAAGGCCACAAAGACCAGCCGTTTTGGTAGCAGGAACAGCGAGAATGTACCCTCTTTAAGGCCCTGCGACCGCAAGCAGTGCAGTGCCCCCTTAGCTCAGTCGGTAGAGCGTTTCCATGGTAAGGAAAAGGTCAACGGTTCGATTCCGTTAGGGGGCTCGGTAGACGCCCGGCACTTGCGCGCGCGTCGATCGGGGCGGTGTAGCTCAGCTGGTTAGAGCGCACGACTCATAATCGTGAGGTCGGGGGATCGAGTCCCCCCACCGCTACAGGCAGAACAACGAGAGGCAAGAGACGTGGCGTCGAGTACCGACGTACGGCCGAAGATCACTTTGGCGTGCGAGGTGTGCAAGCACCGTAACTACATCACCAAGAAGAACCGGCGGAACGATCCCGATCGTCTGGAGATCAAGAAGTTCTGCCCGAACTGCGGCACGCACCAGCCCCACAAAGAGTCGCGTTAACTCTTAGTCGTGGCTGTGTCGGAGAACATCGTCGGGATGCATTACCGCTTTCCCGACGCCTACGAAGTCGGCCGCGAGAAGATTCGCGAGCACGCTGTCGCCGTCAAGAACGATGATGCCTTCTTTTTCGATGAGGCTGTCGCCGCCGAGCTCGGGCATGACTCGCTGCCGGCGCCGCTGACATTCATCTCGATTTTCGGCTATCGGGCGCAGACGGCGTTCTTCGCCGAGGCTAACATCGGACTCCACGACGCCCAGATCGTCCAGGTGGACCAGGAGCTGAAGTTCGCCCAGCCGATCTTGGCGGGCGACACGCTGTATTGCGACGTGTACGTGCAGTCGCTGAGGCAGGCGCACGGCACCGACATCATCGTCACCAAAAACGTCATCACGAACGCCAGCGGTGACGTCGTTCAGGAGGCCTACACGACCCTCGCCGGGCGTGCAGGTGACGGAGAAGAGGGATTTACTGATGGCTCTGCGTGATTTCAGCTCGGTCAGTGTCGGAGACACCCTTCCCGAGAAGGTGATCCCGCTGACGCGCCAGGATCTGGTCAACTACGCCGGCGTTTCCGGCGACCTGAACCCGATCCACTGGGACGACGAGATCGCCAAGCAGGTCGGCCTCGACACCGCCATCGCGCACGGCATGCTGACCATGGGCCTCGGTGGCGGCTACGTCACCTCCTGGGTCGGCGACCCGGCCGCGGTCACCGAGTACAACGTCCGCTTCACCGCCGTGGTGCCCGTTCCCAATGACGGTGTCGGAGCCGAGATCGTGTTCAATGGCCGCGTGAAATCCATTGAGGCCGAGACCAAGTCGGTGACCATCGCGATCTCGGCGACCACCGGTGGGAAGAAGATCTTCGGCCGCGCCATCGCGACCGCGAAGCTGGCCTGAGATGGCGTTGAAGGCAGACATCCTCGGGCTGGTCTACAAATACCCCGAGGTGTTCGTGGTCGGCCGCGAGCAGGTCAAGCAGTTCGCGCTCGCGGTCAAGTCACCCGATCCGGCTTCGCTGCACGAGGAGGCTGCCGCCGAGCTGGGCCACGACACGCTGGTCGCCGGCCCGACGTTCCCTTCGATCCTCGCGCTGCTGGTGCAGCAGGACTTCTTCCGCAATGTCGATCTCGGCATGGAGACCATGCAGATCATCCAGGTCGACCAGCGGTTCGTGTACCACCGGCCGATCAAGGTGGGCGACCGGCTGCACGCCGAACTCGAGGTCAAGTCCGTCGAGAACCGCTTCAACGCCGACATCGTGGTGACCCGCAATGTTCTCTACGACGATGACGGCCGGATCATCATGGAGGCGTTCACCACGCTGATGGGCCACGAGGGCGACAACTCGGTGTCGGTGCGCTACGACCGGGAGACCGGACAGGTGCTGCGGGCGGCATCAGGGGATTAGTAACTCGGATGTGGGCCGATGTACACTCGGTCCTCGGGGTTTTCCCACTACAGCGCGCTGTCCGTCGGTTCGGAAATCGGCCGATCGGAGAGCGCGCAGTTATGTGAAGCCTCGCACGAAGGGGCGTAGCTCAACTGGCAGAGCAGCGGTCTCCAAAACCGCAGGTTGCAGGTTCAAGTCCTGTCGCCCCTGCTCAACTGAATACTCGACAGGTGTGGACACTGGAAGGTGACCACACGTAACCAGACGAAAGGCATGCGGTGAGCGACGATAAGCCGGCGCTGGGGCCTTCGACGGGCGAGGGGCCACAGGACGGCGAGATAAGCGGCCCCCCGGCTGCCGTCGCCACCCGACCCATGCGCCCCACCGGGAAGCGGTCGCGACGTGCGAGCGCTGGGCCGGCCGACGACGTGCTCGGCGCGTCCGACGTCGACGACTCGGACGCCGCCGGGTCCGAGGGCAGGCCGGCCAAGCGCACGAAGAAGGCCAAGGCCGCGAAATCGGGCGACGGGTCGCGGGTCAATCCGTTCCTGTTCGTCTGGAATTACCTCAAGCAGGTCGTCGGCGAAATGCGCAAGGTCATCTGGCCGAACCGCAAGCAGATGGTCAGTTACACCACCGTGGTCCTGGTGTTTCTGGCCTTCATGGTGACGCTGATCGGGCTGACCGACCTCGGGCTGGCCAAGCTCGTGGCGATCATCTTCGGCTGACCCGGAAGTATGAGAAAGGACTGACAACCGTGACTAGCTTCGACGGCGTTACTGGTTCAGAAGACCAGCTCGACGCCGAAACGCCTTCGGGTGACACCGTCGACGTGATCGACGAGACCCCCGGCGCCCCCGAAGCCGATGAGGCCCCGGTCGACGACGCCGAGGCTCCGGCTGAGGCTGTGGAAGCCCCGGCCGTGGAAGCCGAGGCGGAGGACGAAGATCCGGCGACCGCGCTGAAGAAGGACCTGCGCGCCCGGCCGGGCAACTGGTACGTCATCCACTCCTACGCCGGTTACGAGAACAAGGTGAAGGCCAACCTCGAGACCCGCGTGCAGAACCTGGACGTCGGTGACTACATCTTCCAGGTCGAGGTGCCCACCGAAGAGGTCACCGAGATCAAGAACGGCCAGCGCAAGCAGGTCAACCGGAAGGTGCTGCCCGGCTACATCCTGGTGCGCATGGACCTCAACGACGAGTCGTGGGGCGCGGTGCGTAACACCCCGGGTGTCACCGGTTTCGTCGGCGCGACCTCCAAGCCGTCCCCGCTGTCGCTGGACGACGTGGTGAAGTTCCTGCTGCCGCCCGCGGCGGCCAAGAAGCCCGCCAAGGGTACGGCCGGTGCTGCGTCGTCGGAGGCGACGCTGGAACGTCCGCAGATCCTGGTCGACTTCGAGGTCGGCGAGTCGGTCACCGTCATGGACGGCCCGTTCGCGACGCTGCCGGCCTCGATCAGCGAGGTCAACGCCGAGCAGCAGAAGCTCAAGGTGCTGGTGTCGATCTTCGGTCGTGAGACACCGGTTGAACTGACCTTCACCCAGGTCGCCAAGATTTAGTTTTCGGGCCCGGATATCGGCTGGGCCCATCGAGAGAAGGAACACCACACGCATGGCCCCGAAGAAGAAGGTCACCGGGCTGATCAAGCTCCAGATCCAGGCCGGGCAGGCCAACCCTGCCCCGCCCGTGGGTCCGGCGCTCGGCCAGCACGGCGTCAACATCATGGAATTCTGCAAGACGTACAACGCGGCGACGGAGTCGCAGCGCGGCAACGTCATCCCCGTGGAGATCACCGTCTACGAGGATCGCAGCTTCACATTCGCGCTGAAGACCCCGCCCGCCGCCAAGCTGCTGCTCAAGGCCGCAGGCGTGGCCAAGGGTTCGGGCACCCCGCACACCACCAAGGTCGCCACGGTGACCTGGGATCAGGTGCGCGAGATCGCCGAGACCAAGAAGGAAGACCTCAACGCCAACGACATCGACGCTGCCGCCAAGATCATCGCCGGCACCGCCCGGTCGATGGGCATCACGGTCAAATAGTTCGTCCAAAGCAGTAGTTCGTCCAAGCAATCTGTGGGAGAGCCCGCTTCGGCTCGCCAACCACATCCTCTGAACTGGAGATTTCAATGAGCAAGAACAGCAAGGCATACCGCGAAGCCGCCGAGAAGGTGGACCGCGACAATCTGTACACCCCTCTTGAGGCCGCGCGGCTGGCCAAGGAGACCTCGTCGAAGAAGCAGGACGCGACCGTCGAGGTGGCGATCCGGTTGGGTGTCGACCCCCGCAAGGCGGACCAGATGGTGCGTGGCACCGTCAACCTGCCGCACGGCACCGGTAAGACCGCCCGTGTCGCGGTGTTCGCCGTGGGTGAGAAGGCCGAGCAGGCTGTCGCAGCCGGCGCCGATATCGTCGGCAGCGATGACCTGATCGAGAAGATCCAGGGCGGTTTCCTGGACTTCGACGCCGCGATCGCCACACCCGATCAGATGGCCAAGGTCGGCCGCATCGCCCGTGTGCTCGGCCCGCGTGGCCTGATGCCGAACCCGAAGACCGGCACCGTGACCGCTGATGTCGCCAAGGCCGTCAACGAGATCAAGGGCGGCAAGATCAACTTCCGCGTCGACAAGCAGTCCAACCTGCACTTCGTGATCGGCAAGGCGTCCTTCGACGTGAAGGCGCTGACCGAGAACTACGGTGCCGCGCTCGACGAGGTGCTGCGCGCCAAGCCGTCGTCCTCGAAGGGCCGCTACCTGAAGAAGGTCACCGTCTCCACGACGACGGGCCCCGGTATCCCGGTGGATCCGGCGATCACCCGGAATTTCACGGAGGAGGCCCAGGCCTGACGGCCTGATCCACCTGAGCAACGGTTCACCCGGTCGCCGACCTCTCTAATCGAGAGGTCGGCGACCGTGTCGTTTGTGCAGGACCGTACTTCAGGATCGTGACGGTTTGAAACCCGTCCGAGTGGTTCGCTCTGTGGATCAACGAGCGAGTCAGGCGTGGGCATGCTGCTGAGCGTGCGAAGCCGCGGCATTGGTGCGAAGATGTGTTGCAGATTCAAATACATGTGCTGCGACGGATTGGTAACCGTTCTGCTGGCCGAGTGCGCCTTGGAGGAGTTTACCATGAGGGTGAGGCGCTACAGCCAAGTTTTGTTTCAGCTAGTGCCGTAGCAAACAGGCGCTATCGACCATATCGAATAATTTTTGCCCATTTGGCCGGACATCGATAGATTGGACCCCGAACGTCAATTGCTGGATATCCACCGTTCACAAGCTGTTCTGAATCGTGAGTAGATTGACAAAAGGTCACTTCGATGAGTGCCTGCAATCCGAACAGACAACAATGGTGGGCGTCAGACTGGCAAATGTCGATAAATGGCATTCCCGAGTTGCAGAAGTACGATGCAGCTGTTAACTGTGCCTGGGGCGCAAACGTGAAGGCTATAGGCTAAAAAGGGAGCGCATCCGTGGCCAAGCTTGTGGGTATCTGGGACGGTGTACCGCACGACCTCGACCGGCCGAAGGTGTCCGTGGTCATCCCGGCGATGAACGAAGAGAAGAACCTGCCCCACGTGGCGGTGCGGATGCCGACCGACATCGACGAGATCGTCTTCGTTGACGGCAATTCGGTCGACAACACGGTGGCGGTCGCGCGACAGCTGTGGCCGGAAGCCAAGTTGATCACCCAGACCCGCAAGGGCAAGGGCAATGCACTGGCGTGTGGCTTCGAAGCCGCCACCGGAGACATCATCGTGATGATCGACGCCGACGGCAGCACGGATCCGTTGGAGATTCCGCAGTTCGTCACCGCACTGACCGCTGGTGCGGATTTCGCGAAGGGTTCGCGATTTATCCAAGGCGGCGGAAGTGCCGACATCACCAAGTTTCGCAGGCTCGGCAACCGGGGCCTGAATGCGATCGTCAACGTGCTCTTCGCGACTCGCTACACGGATCTGTGCTATGGCTACAACGCCTTCTCACGGAAGTGCTTGGCCGCCATGCGGCTACCCGACACCGCCCACACGGAGCCTCAGTGGGGCGACGGGTTCGAGATCGAGACCCTGATCAACGTGCGGGTGGCCGCAAGCGATCTCAGGATCGCCGAAGTATGCAGCTACGAGGCGAGTCGGATACACGGCGAGAGCAATCTGAACGCGGTGCGTGACGGCATCCGGGTGCTCCGCACGATTCGCCGAGAGTTCATGTTCGCACGACGGGCCAAGGTGCGTAATGGTGCGCGGACGGGTCGGCGTCTCGCCTTCGTGAAGTCGGGAGCGTTGGATCTGGGCGCCGAGCAAGCGTCGTAGGGCAACGTGTCGGCGGTCAGTCAACCGGAGCCGTTAACACGTTTCGGCGCAACGAGATTGAATCGTGACGCCGTCTTCATGGGTGTGTCTGCGATCGGAAACGCCATCCTCGGCATCGCCTTCTGGGCGGTGGCGGCAAAGGCTTTCTCGCCACATGATCTTGGTGTGATGACGGCGGTCCTGGCCGTCATCATGTCAACGGGTGTGGTGGCGGCTACGGGTATCGGTGATTCCTACACAGCCTTGCTGCCGGCAGTGGGTGACCATCGACCGCAGTTCTACCGTCGTGGGCAGCGCTTGTTTCTGGTGCTTGCCGCAATAGGAGCCACAGCAGCCGGCCTCGGTACGGTCACATTGCTCAGCGAGGTCTACGGATCGATAGCCGTCGGAGCGCTCGTGGCCATCGGCACGATTGTCTGGGCGGCAACGACACTACAGAACTCGACGTTGGTCGCGCTCGGCCGCGCAAGTTGGCTGCCCGCAGCGAATCTTGCCTTGAGTGCAGGCAAACTGGCATTGTTGCCGCTGCTGGCAGTGATGATCTCCTGGCATCCTCTGGAGTTGTCGGTTGTGGCAACGGCTGTCGTCGTGGTCGCTGTGCTCGGCTCGCGGATTACCCGGATTGTCGATTCAGGAGAACAGCTGCCCGCGTCGACAATCCCGGGTGGACTGTCGGTGCGGCGGTTCTACAGCTTTGTCGGGCAGACGACATTGTCATCGGCATTGACGATGGGCCTTTTCCTCGTTTCGCCGTTCCTGGTGACTGTGTGGTCGACACCGAGCGAGGGTGCGCTGTTCGCGCTGTCGTTGTCGGTGGTGCAGGCCCTCGATCTGCTCGGGGCCGCGCTGAGCACTTCCCTTGTCGTGCACGCGTCCAGCCATCCCGATCAGGCCGCGGCCATGGCACGCTCGGTCCTGATCAAGGCGGTGCTGCTCTCAGTTGTCGGGGCGGCCTTGCTGATTGCCGTTGCCCCCGTTGCGTTGCGGCTGCTGAACCCACTGTACGGCGAGATGGGAGCCGCCTCGGTGATAGCTACGCTGGCCGTCGGAACCATCTGCCGGCTGGTCTACCAGGTGTGGTCCGCTCTGCAGCGGGCACGTCGAAAGATGGTGGCACCATTGGCGCTGACGGTAGTTTCGGCAGCGGTGCTGCTGTTGTCGATGCCGACGTTGTGTGCCGCACACGGCGCCGTGGGAGGCGCGCAGGCGTTGTTGCTGGCACAATTGGCGATGATCGTGGGGATCGGCATCCATTTCTTGGCCAGTCGGAATCGAATCGGCGCCGTAGGCGCTGGGTGAATGGCAGGAGTAGCCGGATGGTGAGTGTGCTCTATCCCATCACGAGGGTGGGGGACGATGCCGTCGAATGGTCGGATGCCACCTGGATCGGTGCGGCGTCACAGGAGGATCTGACCGAACGGATCGTGCTGGACGAGGCTGAAAAGTACGCCAATGCGCGCATTCTGGTGTGGTCCGGTGATCAACCGCGCGGGTTCGTGCAGGTCCCGGTTCGCGAGGGCGTTGTCGATCACATCGCGCTTGCCGACAAGGTGGCGGCGCTACCCGATGTGACTGCACGGCCGTCGGTGGTCAATCTGCCACCGGTCACCGTGGTGGTCTGCACACGGGACCGTCCCGACCAGCTAAGGGACATGATGAACAGCCTTGCCCAACTTGACTATCCGAACTTCGAGCTGCTTGTTGTCGACAACAATCCGGCCAGCGGCCTCACCGCGCCGGTGGTCGAGGAGTTCGACGCGGTGCCGGCCAGGCTGGCGACCGCAGTCGGCAAGGGTTTGTCGATTGCACGAAATGTCGCGCTACGTGCGGCCCAACATGACATCGTCGCGTTCACCGATGACGATGTGATCGTCGAGAAGTCCTGGCTGAAGAATCTGGTCTACGGGTTCGCCCGCGACGCCGGCGTCGTCTGTGTATGTGGGATGGTGCCCAGCGCCGAGGTCCGCACGCCGGCCCAGTCCTATTTCGATCGGAGGGTGGACTGGGCCCAGACCTGCGAGCCGGCTCTCTTCGATCTGGCCAACCCGCCAGAGGGGGAACCCCTCTTCCCATTCCGGGTCGCCTTCTACGGAACCGGCGCCAACTTCGCAATCCGTCGTGATGTCGCCATCGCGCTCGGCGGGTTCGACGAGGGCATGGGTGCCGGGTCGCCGACCGCCGGCGGCGAGGACATTGACATGTTCTCCCGGGTGCTGCTGGCCGGGCACGTGCTGGCACGCGAACCCTCGGCAGTGGTGTGGCATTGCCACCGGCGGACCACCGAAGACCTTGAACACCAGATCTATACCTATGGCCTGGGGTTGGGCGCGTGGTTCACGAAGCTCGCGCTCCAGCCGCGCACCGCGATCATGGCCGCGCGGCGGGTGGGTCCCGGGCTGCGGCACCTGCGGTCGGTGACGGTGGTGGAACCGGATCACACGGCGGCCCCGGAACCCGCGCTGGACGGTCTGCATCGCACGGAGCTCAGGGGTGTGCTCACCGGGCCGTGGGCGCTGGTCAAGGCCCGGTTCAGCGGGCGCTCTGCGGCGCCGCTGAAACTGGCGTCCAACTCCCTGACCCGGGCGTTCGCCTTCCGCAGTGGTCAGAACTGGGGAGACCCGGGCAACAGCATTGCTTCCGGACGTCTTGCTGCCGCGGGTGGAGTCCTAGCCCTGTGCGGGCTTCTCGGCTCCATCGGTGTGCTGCCCAGTGTGCTGCGTGCCCTGCTGGTGGGCGCGCTGGTGTTGGCGGCACCCGGCTGCCTGATCCTGTCCTGGTATGTCGACCGGATACCGCCGGCAGCCACCACATCGCTGGTTCCGGCGCTGAGCCTCGCGATCACCATGTTGACCATCACCATTCCGCTGATGGCGGGATTCTACGAACCGCGGGTCTTCTTGTTGGTGCTGGCGACGGCATGCGTGGTCGGATCCCTTTTGCGCTGCGGTGGCCTGGCCCGCCGGGCGGAGGCACCGTCATGACGCTGGCCCTGGACCGTTCCCCGGCCGCCGAGTCCGATCAGAGCACGACGATGCCGGCCCCTACCCGCCGGACCTGGTTGCCGTGGGCGATCATGGCCCTGACACTGGTGTTGTTCATCTCCAGTGTCGGATCCATCAGGGGTGCGGCCTCGGTGAAATCACAGTGGGGCCTGATCGGAACTGCGTCACCGCTCTGGATTCTGTCCTTCCTCTGTGCGGCACTGGCATTCGCGGTATCAGTGCGGCACGGCAACGTCAAGGCGGTCTGGGCGGCGACCGTGGTCATCGGCATCACCAACCACCTGCCCCGCGCCATCGCCAACGACGTCCCGATGTATGCCTGGACGTACAAGCATGTCGGCCTGGCCGACTACATCCACCAGACGCACAGCCTGGCCCGCGGTGTCGATATCTATCAGGGCTGGCCGTCGTCGTTTGCGCTGTCAGCCTGGTTCTCGGAGCTGACCGGCGTGCCCGTCATGGACTACGCGGCGTGGTTCATCCCCGGGTTCCACATCCTGTTCGGGTTCATGGTGTACGGCGCCGCCCGGGTATGGGATCTGTCGAGCCTGGTCGCTGCCGCAGCGACTTTCATGGCCGTCAGCCTCAACTGGGTTCAGCAGGACTACTTCTCGCCGCAGGCCACCGTGATGCTGATGCTGCCGGGCATCTTCATCGTCCTGGGGCTATCCCGTAATCGTCCGATGGGCTCCATGCTGTTGGTGATACTTTTTGCCACCGCAGCGATCACCCATCAGCTGACCCCGTTCTGGTTGTTCGGTGCCATCGGCCTGCTGACCATCACCCGCAAGTTCCATCCGTGGTGGTTGGTCATCCCGCTGGGAGCCATCCTGGTCTGCCAGTTGATCTACAACTGGGATGAGGTCAGCCGCTATCAGTTGTTCTCCAGCGACATCCTGGACAACGCCAAGAGCAACATCACCCGCTACGGCGTCGAACCGGTGCTGGGTCAGCGGATCGTCAGCTACGGCAACAAGGCGCTGGCCGGCGGACTCTGGCTGTCAACGGGTCTGGTGATCCTGTACCGCATGTGGAAGCGCCAGCCGTTCTGGGCGGCGGCTGTGCTCGCGTTGTCGCCGATGCTGCTGCTCGGCGGCCAGAGCTACGGCGGCGAGGCGATTTTCCGGGTCTACCTTTACAGCGTGGTCGGGTGCTGCTTCGTGCTGGCGCCGGTGGTGGTGGCACTGCTGCAGGCCGGCGTGCGCACCTACATCGCGAGCACCGGTGTGATCCTGTTCGGGGTCACCGCCGCACTCAACAGCGAGACCGCGGCCTGGTACGCATACATCATGCCGAAGGCTCAGGTCGAGGAGTCGATGCAGGTAATGAGGCAGGCGGAGCTGCCGGCCTATCTGACGTCGGCGGCCCCCACCTGGCCGGAGCGAACATCTTGGCGCTACGTCGATTACGCGACGTTCAGCCCGGACTATGACGTGCCCATGGTCACCGTTCCCAACCTGGCCCGGCGCACCTTCGACAACGACGAGGACTACCGGGTGTTCCTGGAGGCATTGAGCACCCGAACCGACGCCTCGACCTATCTGATCATCACCGATCAAACCCAGTTCTACACCTGGTATTTCGGCATCCTGCCGTGGGAGGCACTGCCCAACCTGAAGCAGTACCTGCGCCGCGACACCGAACGCTGGGAACCCTTCTACGAGGGGGAGGGCGTCAGCGTGTTCGTGCACAGGGTCCGTCCGGCACCGATGCCGATGGACCCACCGGGCTGATCTCGTCAGGAAGCAATACAGGGTCAGACGCAATACAGGGTCAGGACGCAATACAGGGTCAGACGCATACAGGTAAGGAGGGGCACCGCAATGGCAGAAGTCATGCGGCGCAGAGTGCACCGGCGTGACCGTGACTGGGCCCATGTCAGCGTCGAACTGATCTTCGGCCCGCTGGACATGCCGTCGACGGACGCCTTGCGCCAGGCCGTCACCATGCTGACCGACAAGCATCCGCATTGCCGGCTCGCCTGGCGGATGGATGCCGATCGGCGCTGTTGGCGCAATGACCGGTCCTCGGAATCGATCGTGGTGGAGCGGGAGTGGCCGCAGGGGCAGGACGTCAGCGCACAGCTGAGGGTCATCGCCGATGATCCGGATCTCGAAGCCCCACTGACCCTCATCCGCTACCCGAACCATGTCGGGCTCAAGATCTCGCACGGCCTCGGTGACGCGAATATCTTCCTTGCGGCGTTCTGCGGGCCGATCTGCTCGGCGATGCTGGGCACGGCGCTGGACTGGCCCATCGAACCCGCGCCGCGGCTGCCCTTGCTGCGGGCCGTCCTGGGCACGTTCGGCGCAAAGCCTGCGGCGCTGAAAGCCGCGTTCGCCGACAGGCCCACTCCCACAGCCGATGTGGATACCGGCGCGCTACGCCCCTGGCAGCCTTCGCAGTGCACAACGGGTCGGCACCTCAGCCCCGAAGAGATCGCACAGATCTACCGGTGGCGTGACCAATTCGCCCCGGGAACAAGCACATACGCACTACAGATCGCCCTGGTGTTGCGCGGGTTACGTGGGGTCGGGCTCGAGGTGTGCAGCGAGGTGCGGATGGTGTCGGACCTGCGCCGCTACCTGGGTTGGCATCCGATTGACGGCAACTTCACCGCCGGGGTGCCGATGCGTATCGAGGCCGGGATGGAGGCGGCGGAGATCTCGGCGCGCATCCGAGCCACCAACGCCTCGGGCCGGCCGCTGGCCGGATACACCCTGGGCGCCCTGAACCGGTCACGTAGCGTGCAGACGGCGACCTCGGCTCGTGACGGAGCCCTGCCGCGAATAGCGTTTTCCAGTCTGGGGATGCTCCCGATCGTCGAGGGGCTGCCGATCCTGCCCGGGCAGCAGCGCGAGTTCACCGGCAGTGTGAGCCTGGATGGTCCGCAAGGCATCAGCGTCCTGACAGCCCAGACGTCGCAGTCCATGCACATCACCGCGACCTTCCACGACAACGTGATCGACCCAGCGTTAATGGACGCCGCGCTGGACATCATCGCGTCCGACCCAGTGGGGCTGCTGTCGGGGGCTGCATGCGAAGTCTGAGAAGGCGCTACCGGGCGGTCTGGGGGTCCTTGAATCTCTGTCGGTGCGAATGGGTCTGGATGACGAGTGAACCAGCGCTGTCACGTCTGCGCCCACCGACATGCTGACCGCGTCGGTGGTGATCCCGGCATTTACGTTCGACCGCTGGGACAACATCGTCTGGGCGGTCGATGCCGTGCAGGGCCAGACCAGACCGCCGGTGGAGTTGATCCTGTCCATCGACCGCAACCCCGATCTGTTCGCTGCCTGCAACCGCCGCTGGGGTGCCGAGGATCTCCGGGTTCCGGTGCGTGTCATCGAGAATCAAAGCTCCTGGGTACCCACCGTCGAGACGGAGGCCAACTCCGACGGGGTGGCACGTGGTTACGGCGGAGGCAGCGCCCGCAATGAGGGTGCCGCGCTGGCGCAGGGCGACGTCATCGTCACCTTCGATGACGATGCCTGGCCCGAGCCGGACTGCCTGGAGCACCTGCTTGCGCCCTATGACGATCCCGATGTCGTCGCGGTCGGCGGTCGGCCGGTACCGCAGTACCAGACCGGGCGTCCACGGTGGTTTCCCGACACGTTCGATTGGATCTTCGGCTGCGCCTATCACGGCCTGCCCGTCGAGTTGGCGCCCACGCCACGGCTGATCGGCGCCAACATGTCGGTCCGGGCCACTGCTTTTCGTGAGCTCGGCGGTTTCCGGGCCGTCGATTTCGACGATCTGGACATCTGCACGCGGCTGGCCCACGAGTTCCCGGACGCTGCGCTCATGTATGAGCCCAGGGCGGTTGCGCATCATTACGTGCCGGCCAAACGTGTTGGCTGGCGCTACTTCTGGACCCGCAGTTTTCTGGTCAACCGGGACAAGGTGGCGGCCTTCGCATCGATGGGGGATGCGGCCAGTCTCTCGCCCGAGTTCCGGTTCGTGCTGCGTTCGGTGTTGCATCACCTCAAGGCGGCGGGTCGCGGCCTGGCAGCCGGTCGCATCGATGAGTCGCTGCAATTGGGTGCCGCGCTGATCGGTATCGCCCTGGCGGGTCTGGGCAATCTGGTCGGGCAGGTGCGCTACCGGCCGCTCCCGCAGAATGCCCGTCCCCGCATCCATGTCAGACGGCCAGCGCGTCGAATTCGCGGAAGGTGATGTGATGGGTGTTCAACGCCTCCTGACCGGGCAGTGTCGACGCGCCCTCGACCAGGCCGAGCAGTGAATCGGACCGGAACGGCAAGGGGACGTTGGCGCTTTCGGCCAGCTTGAGCGGCGCGATCACCGCGCCGGCGGGCACGTAGACGGTGCGCCGCGATGTCCGGCGCGGTGAGAGCCCGGTGAGGATGTCGATCAGGCTGTGCCGCGCAGGGTGGGCGAAGCCGAGTACCTGCCCGCGCAGGTCGCCGTATCCGTCGAGCACCCGGCCGATACCCGGTGCGATGTCGTCCTCGTGGACCAGAAACAGGTTGGCGTTGCGGAATCGCGGCCACAGCGGAAGGGCGGCAACCTTTTTCAGGGTTCCCGCCATGCCGCCGGGTGAATCGCCGTAGACCAGACCGGGTCGCACGACCACACCGCCGGCGTCGAGAACGGTGCGTTCGGCGGCCAGCTTCATCAGTCCGTACGCTTGCCGGGTGCCGAAAAACGCCGACATCGAGGACACGAACACAATTCGGGAAACACCGGCCGCGGAGGCCGATTCGAGCAGCATCCGGGTTCCGGCGACGTTCTGTCGCCACAGGTCGTCGGTGTCCTTGCCGGCGAGCACCCAGGCGGCGTGGATCAGGGCTTCGATACCGTCGAAGGCCGACGGGTCGAGGGGTTGGCCGAGTTCGAACTTCTGCCAGCCCAGGTGATTGCCCTCGGGCGCTCGCCGGGTCAGGGCGGTGAGTGTGTCGCCGCGTGCGGTGAGGTGCTCGGCGATCAGGCGACCCAGGTAGCCGGTGGCACCGGTGACGGCGATCGAGGTCATGCGGTTCCCTCGCAGGCTCGGATTCCGCAAGCGTCGCTCACGCGGTTCCCTCGCAGGCTCGGATTCCGCAAGCGTCGCTCACGCCGCATCCCGCATGGCCGCGGTGGCGATGCGGTGGGCGTTCGCCATGATCGTCAGGGTGAAGGTGGTGGCCGGGACCGTCGGGAAGATCGAGGCGTCGACCAGGTGCACATTGCGCATCGACCCGATGCGGCCGTCGAGGTCGCTGCTGAATGCTCCGGTGGGGTTGGCCGCCATCGGGAATGACCCGCCGAAGTGGTAGCTCTTGGCGGCGGCGGATAGTTTGGTCTGGCCGGGGACGGGGTGCAGGTCCAGCACCCGGCCGACCTGGCGCAGCTTGCGGATGACCTGTTTGAGCATGCCCGGCGTCCGCGGATTGTCCTGCGTGGTGACGCGGATGCTCGGCAGGCTATGGGCATCCTCGGCCGCGCCGATGTGCAGCTCGGGTGACGGTGACGCCCAGGACGGCAGGTATCCCAGTCCGACGGTCAGACGACGCAGCCCGGCGTCGGTGATTCGTTTCTGCACACCGCGGGACAGGATCTGCGGCAGCGAGGCCCGCATGATGTCGTTGTACGGGTAGCAGTGCACCAATGCTGCATCCATACCGTCGTGGTCGAACGTGACGAACAGGTTGAACTGGTTGAGGGTGAACTCGCCGTCCTGAGACAGCTCCGGGGTCGGGAACGCCGACAGGAAGGGCATCATGAACTGCACGGACTCGGCGAGCAGGATCCGTTTGCCGGTCAGTCCGAGCGAGTTCGCCGCGATCCGGGTGGTGCCGATCGCCCCGGCGGCGAGAAACACCTTGTCGGCTTCAGCGGTGTACGCCTCACCGGTGTCGGCGGCCGTCGCATGCACCCTCGTCCGGCCCAACGACGTCTCCTCGACCCGATGGACGCGCATTCCGGGCCGGTAGTCGATACGACCGGCGCGTTGCAGCTGGTCGAATGTCTGGGACGCCGAGTAGACGTACTCGTAGGGGCAACCTGTCATGCACAGTCCGCAGCGCATGCAGTTGGACCCCTGCAGCGCCAGCCGCGCGTGCCCAACTGTGACACCGTACTTGCGGGCCGCCAGGCGGTGCTTCTCGTAGCGGCTCAGTACGGTGGCCGTGCGATCGGACACCTTCGGCAGGTGGTCCGGGGTGCCCATCAACGGGAAAATCTCTTCGAGATCATCGGATTCACCCGAGTACGGCACCTGACGCAGGATGGACCGGTAGTGCGGCTCCAGGTCGTCGCGGGATATCGGCCAGGTCCGGAAGGTCCCGGTCGAGTAGGGCATCATCTGCGCGCCCCAGGTGTTGGAGAAGCCGCCGTAAGCACCGGACACCACGAGGCTGTTGGCGTCACCGTCGGCGTCGATTCCGTCGAGCTGCCCGAAGTTCTGGAACGGGAAGTTGGACCCGTAGATCTGCTTGGTGGGGATCTGCCCGGCCTTGCTCGGCGCGGGCAGCGCCGACACGAGTTGCAGGTCCCGGCGCTGCCATTGGTCGGGGGTAGCGGTAGCCAGCGCCGACCGCGCGGCCACCCGCTCGGGCTCAAGTGCGCCACCGAGGTCCAGCACGGTGATCTTCGCTTCGCGAACATCTTTGTAAGCCAATGCAACTGCGGCGGCCGAAGGTCCGGAGCCCACGATGATGATTTCCACAGAGCTCCCGCTGACGTCGATCAGTAAGCGACGAGCCTCACTGTATCGCCGTCGAGGGCAAGGCGCAGGGCAGGTGGTGTCGGCTCCACCCGGAAAGACCGGACATTGCACGCCATTCACTTCCGAATGTGCACATCAACCACCAGCCCACGGTGATCGGAACCCGGCAGGGTGATCACCTCCAAGGAGGTGGCCGTGCAGCCATGTGTGAGCACGTGGTCGATGGCGACCAGCGGCGGAACATGCTCGATATTGCCCGGATAGGTGTTGACGATGCCCGTGCCGGTCTGCTCGGCGGCATCCCGGTAGCCGCCCGTGAGCAGTCGCCGAAACGGGACCATATCGGTAGTGCTGTTGAAGTCGCCGGCCACCACGACACAGCGCGATCCCGGTACGGCCGCGGTCTCTTGGAGAATTGCGGGCAAGTCGGCCAACGCGCGGCGCCACGGGTCCAGCGGGTCCGGATATGGGCCGGGCGGGTGCACGGAGAACACTGTCTGATCTCCCTCGGCACCGGGCACCCGGATACGCGCCACCGTGGTCGAATTCAGTTGCCCGGGTATCGATCTTGACTCTGTGATGGGGAATCTGCTCCACACGCCGGTGCCCGAAGCGCCGGGCCGAGGATCGATGATCCGGTACGGAAACGCCTCATCGAGTCCGGCGGCACCGAACAGTCGCACCGCATCCGGGGTCAATTCCTGGACAGAGAGCACATCGGCCCGCGCGATCGCCAGCTCGACGAACGGCTGCGGGTCAACCAGCCCCAGAAAGATGTTGGCGGACATGACGCGGAAGCCGACACCGTCACCCTCAGGCTCACGATCAGCGACGAACAGCGGTGCCTGGGTCAGTGCCAGCGCACCGGTGAGTGTCAGCGCAACGGCGGCCGGAATCCATCGTCGCGCGACCAGAAAGATCAGCACCGCCGCCGGTGCCCCGAGCATCAAGTAGGGGGCCAGCGCGGCAAGCACCAAGGCGGGGTGATTGCCGATGGGGAGGTAGCGCGCTACCAGACCGACGCCGGCTGCCACCGCGGCCAGTAAGCCAAGCGACGTTGCCGGCAATCGGAACATGGCCCATCCGTCATCGTGGGGTACCTGAACTCCAACGAGTCAACGACGGCGACTCTATCGGGTGGTGATTTCTGCTGTCTCGGCGAGAAACATCGACCGAATGTGCATAGCGTAGTGCCGTGGCGTTGAAGGTACTGGTGGTCGACCAGGCGCGCGGGGTGTGGGGTGCCCAGCGTTACTTGTTGCGCCTGGCACCGTTGCTACGCAAACAAGATATCGAGCTCACCCTTGCCTGCCCGGCTGAACTGGGCCTGTACGACGCCTGGGGTGCCACCGGGCTGACGGCCCATGACGTCAGTTTGCCCATCCTGCGCAGCATCCGGAACGACGGACAGCCACAGTTGGGCGACATTGCCCGCGAGTCGTACAAGGGAGTGCGCGCGGCAGGTCAGATCGCCAAGCTGGCGCTCAAGATCCGGGCCGACGCCATCTGGGCCAACGCGCACTGGATGCACGTCGAATCCGTCCTGGCCGGACGGCTGACGCACAAGCCGGTGGCCATCCATCTGCATGAGGAGGCGGTGCCGGGCCTGGGGCAGCGGATCCGGACCACGGCGGTTCGGTTGGCGAACCGAACGGTGTCGGTGAGCGAGGCGGTCGCGGACGGTGTTCCTGGCAATGTACGGGACCGCATCGAGGTCATCGTCAACGGCGTGGACACCGAGGAGATGTCTCCGGCGTCCCCAGACTCCACCGCTGCGCTGCGCGCCGAGCTGGGCGTCACCGCGGATGACGTCATGGTGTTGGCCGCCACCCGGCTCGATCCGTCCAAACGCATCGAGGACCTGATCGAGACGTTACGCATCGCATCGGAGCCCCGGATCCATCTCGTCATCGCGGGGGAGACCAGTGGCTTCCCGGAGTACGCCCACGCCGTACAGGAGTGCGCGCGGTCAACCAGTGTAGGGCGCATCACGTTCTGCGGGTTGCGGGCTGACATGCCACAGCTGTTCCGGGCCGCCGATATCGTGCTGCACGCCAGCATCGTCGAAGGTATGCCGCTGGGCCTGATCGAGGCGCAGTCCTGCGGAACACCGGTCGTCGCCTACCGGGTTGCGGGTGTCCCCGAGGCAGTTGTGGACGGGGTCACCGGCATGTTGGTCGCCCCGCAGGACACGGCCGCTCTGGCCGCGGCGTTGACCACACTGACCGCCGACCCGGCGCTGCGGGCGCGCATGGGATCAGCCGGCCGGGAACATGTGCTGGCACATCATCGGATCGAGGACCAGGCCCGTCGCAACGGCGCCCTACTCTATGACATGTGTCGTGTCCCAAAGAGATCGAGTGGATGACTTTTCGTTTTCGCGTGGGCGTGGCGCTGCTGTGTGCGGCGCTGCTGGTGGCAGGCTGCGGCTCCCACTTGAAGGTCGCGGCCACCGAACTGGGCGGCCCGGGTACCTTGGGATTGTCCGCCGAGGGCGAGCAGGTAAAAGGTGTGGTGGTCTACTTCCACGGCGCAGACCAGAGCGCCCACGTGCTCCAGGACTCCGAAAAGCACGCCGAATTCTTCGATTCCATGCTGCGCGCGGGCTATGCCGTGGTGGCCGCCGATGCCGGCGGGAACGCCTACGGGAACCCGCAGTCACGCGATGACTATCGTCGGTTGATCAGTGCCGCCACGCAGCATTACGGCACCACCGACCTCTTCTATGTCAGCGAATCTATGGGCACGCTAGCGGCGTTGGCCTTGCTCTCTGAGGACACCCAGCATCAGGTCAAGGGCTTCGTCGGCATCACACCGCTGATGGCGCTGCCGCCGGAAGCACGTGCAGTGACCTTCATCCAGGGTCCCTGGGCCGGCGCCGTGCCGGACGCCGCGGACCCGGTGACGTGGCCGCCGGAAGCGTTCGCGGGACGCGATTTTCGGCTCTACCGCGCACAGGAAGACAACACCATCCCGGACAACGCCGGTGCCCGCGCGTTCGCCGATCAGTTCGGTGAGGTGGCCCAGATCGAGGTGATCGACTGCCCGGGCGGGCATGTGGCGCCGGAGTGCTACCGCGGCGACGAGGTCGCCAACTGGATGGCCGAACGCAACTGAAGGCTGAGATTGCGCACAGTAGTGCTGAGATTGAGTGCTGAGATTGCGCACAGTATTGCCCTGATGGCCGGCGGTATAGTCGACCTACCGACGGCAGGGAGGGGGCAGTGTGACACGGCTCGCTCGGAGCGGTCGGTTGCGGGCCGGTGCCGCTGTGGTCGCGGTCATGGCGGTGGTGGCGGCGGGCACGACGTCGATGATCGAAAATGCCGGTAGTTCAGCCGCTTTTGCGCACACGCCCGAGGTTTTCGCACCCAGCCCGCAGGGTAGGTTGCCGTTCCCGCAAGCCCCGGGCAACGGTGTGTGCCCCCGCACCGCGGCCGATGTGCACGGCTGGGGTGCCCCGTCGCGGGAGTGGGGTTTCGATTCGCCCGCCGAGTTGGACCGTTGGTGGCTCTACGACGGGACCGGTCATGCCGGTAACGGCGTCCGCACCCCGAAGGCAATTTCGGTGGCCGACGGCACGGTCGCCATTGCCGGCGACGACTGGGGTAACACCGGCGGCATGGCTCCGAAGGGCCCCGGCCAGGTGCACGGCCGGTGGGAAGTCTGCGCTCGATCGTCTCCGGTGACCGACACCTACCATGCGGTGCTTCTGCTCTGGCCGGACGCCGAAAACTGGCCCGTCGGTGGCGAAATCGACTTCATGGAGATCATCGACCCGGCACGCAACTGCGTCGAGGTCAACTTTCACTACGGTCCCGACGACACGTTCCAGACCGGCGTCGTCGGTATCGACGCCACCCGCTGGCACGCCTGGGCGGTCGAATGGACTCCGGACCGCATCGCGGTGTTCGTCGATGGCAACCAGTGGTGGGAGACTCGCGATACAGCGCACTTCCCGCCCGGGCCGATGCATCTGGCCATGCAGCTCGACGACTTCGGTGGGGACACCACCGGCGGCGGTCAGCTGGTGGTCGGCTGGGCGCGCGAGTACCGTTTCAACGGTTGATCGGCCCCGTGAATGCGGCCCTTCGGCCGTCGATCTCGGTGGGCGCATCGGCTGCACCGGGGCTAGGATCGGCGGTGAACAGGCTCACGTTGGGGGTGTGATGAGCAGTACCGCGCTGCATGCGCCTGAGATCAAACTGCCGCCGGGGTCCCGGCTGCCGCGGGCACTGCAGATGGCCGCCTACCTGACGATGGCCCGGCCCCTGATGCAGCGATACTCCGATCGGTTCGGCACCGTCTTCTCCATGCACATCCCGGGTTTCGGTCCTGCTGTCGTCATCAGCGATCCCGGCCTGGCGAAACAGTTCTTCCAGTACCCGGCCGACGCGGTCCACGCGGTCGAGCCGAATCTCAGTGCCGTCATCGGACCCGGGTCGACTTTTGGTCTGCAGGAAGACGAGCATAAGCGCCGTCGCAAGCTGCTGGTGCCACCGTTTCGCGGGCATCGGATGCGGGTGTACGACAGCCTGCTGGAGGAGGAAACGCTGGCCGCGACCGCGAATTGGGTGGACGGCGAAGAGTTTCCGGTTATGCCGACGATGATGACGATCGGTCTGAATACCATCCTGCGGGCGGTGTTCGGTGCCCGCGGCGATGAGTTGGACGCGCTGCGGCCGCTGGTACCCCACACTGTCGATGCGGCATCCCGGCTGGCGATGGTGCCCTGGCTGCACCGTGATTTCGGCCGGTTCAGCCCGTGGCGGCGTTACCTGGCCAAACGCGAAGCGATGTACGCGGTGCTCGATCAGGTGATTCAGCGCGCACTGGACGATCCCGAGCTACCCGAACGCCAGGACGTGTTGGCCCTGCTGTTGCAGACGGTCGACGAGGACGGTGTCGCGATGGATCGTCGCGTCATCGCCGAGGAACTGCTGACCCTGGTGGGCGCCGGGCATGAGACGACGGCGACCACCGTCTCATGGGCGATCGAACGACTTCGCCGCCATCCCGAGGTGCTGGCCCGACTGGTCGCCGAGGTCGATGCAGGGCAGACGGCCTATCTGGACGCCACCGTTCAGGAGGTACTGCGAGTACGCCCGCCCATCGACGCCGTGGCGCGGCGGGTGGTGGCGCCGTCGATCACATTGGGACCGTGGGTGATTCCGCGGGACTACACCGTCGTGGTCGGGATCGGCCTGAGCCACCTCAACGATGCCTCCTTCGAGGACGCCGCCACGTTCGATCCGGGTCGATTCCTGGCCAATGCCCCCAACCCCTACGCGTGGGTTCCGTTCGGTGGCGGGGTCCGCCGGTGCCCGGGCGCGGCGTTTGCTCACATGGAAGTCGGTGTCATCCTCCGTACGTTGCTGCGCGAATTCGAGTTGGTGCCCACCGGTGCGCCTGCCGAGCGCTGGAAGAGCCGCGGTGTCGCCTTCGCGCCGGCCGGTGGCGGGCTGGTCAGCGTGCGACGGCGGCCCGGCCTGCAATCCCGCGAAGCGGGGGTTTCAGCCGCGGCGCGATCCGATCCAGAACTGCCGAGAGAACTCTGAGCGCGCCTCAGTGGTGGCTGCTGGCAGTTGTGCTCGTGGGGACACTGACCGCGTGCGCGCCAGAAGCACACCCGGCGCCGCTGCCGGCCACCCCGCCGATGGGATGGAGCAGCTGGAACAAATTCGGTTGTGCCATAGATGAATTGACGGTCCGCGAGAACGCCGATGCGCTGGTCGCCACGGGCATGGCCCGAGCCGGATACGAGTATGTCAATGTCGATGACTGCTGGATGGCTCCCGATCGGGACGCGGCGGGACGCCTGCAGGCCGATCCGTCCCGGTTCCCCAGCGGCATCGAGGCCCTTGCTGACTATGTGCATGCCCGAGGCCTGAAGTTCGGGTTGTACCAGTCGGCGGGCAGGCTTACCTGCCAGAAACTGCCCGGCAGCCTCGACCACGAGGTGAGCGATGCGCAGACGTTCGCCGACTGGGGTGTGGACCTGCTCAAGTACGACAACTGCAGCAATGAGGACCGGCCCGCGCAGGAACGCTACGGCGCGATGGCGCAGGCGTTGGCCGGCACCGGGCGGCAGATCGCGCTCGTCATCTGCGATTGGGGTGACAGCCGGCCCTGGACGTGGGCCAGGGGTGTGGGCGCGGCGGCGTGGCGTACCTACGGCGATATCGCCGACACCTGGGACAGCATGCTGGCCATCATCGACCATCAGGTCGGGTTGGAGTCGTTCTCCGGTCCGGGCGGGTGGAATGACCCCGATTCTCTGCAGGTGGGCAATGGCGGCATGACCGACGAGCAGTACCGCGCGCAGCTGAGCATGTGGGCGGTGCTCAATGCGCCGCTGATCGCCGGGAACGATCTGCGCGCCATGGACACCGCCACCCGGGACCTGCTGACCAATCCCGCGGTGCTGGAGGTGAACCAGGACTGGGGCGGGCAGCAAGGCCGGCGCGTGTTGTCCGACGGCCCGCGGGAGGTGTGGGTCAAACCGATGTCGACCGGCGACGCCGCGGTGGTGCTGCTCAACCGTGGCGAAGCGGCACAGGAAATATCGATCACGCCAACGGAGTTGGGCCTTCCCGACGCCACGATCTACGCCATGCGGGACCTGTGGACCGGCAGCCTTGAGTTCGGGACGACGGTGACGGCGCAGGTTCCCGGCCGGGCCGCGGCGCTAGTGCTGGTTGCCCCGCCGGGTACCTGATCCGATTGCGCCCGATGCCCGACGGGCAGCTGCGTGGCATTCCCGAGTGGCCCGCTGAGCGACGTAACCCTACAATCACATTGCGAAAGGCCTCCGGTGCGAGTTTTGCCGACGTGGGGATGCGTATGAGTAACCAGTCCGATCGGTGGATCGCTACCGCGCGTCTACTGCGCTGCACCGGATTCGGAACAACCGGCCGCGCGGTTGACGCGCTGGTCGACCAGGATTTGTCGGCATATCTCGATCGCGTGTTGAGTACCGATCCCGATGCGGATCCCGGTGCGATGGCGACGCCGATGCCGCCGTTGGTCAGCGTGCCTGCCTATCCCGGAGCCGGCGCACCGCGGGCAGCGCAGGACGCCTGGAATAAGTTGGTCGACGATCAGATGCTGGAGCTGAGCAGGTGGTGGCTTCATCGCATGGTCGCGGTACACGAACCGATCCACGAAAAACTCACGCTGGTGTGGCACAACCATTTTGCCACCTCCGCAACGAAGGTACGGTACGCGAACTATATCAGGACTCCAGACATAGCGACGGAATAGTTGCAGGGTCATCGGTGGGATTTGATGCTGTAGCGCAGGGTCAGGTCGGTGCCGGGGTAGACGGTGTGGGTGTCGTTGAGGGCTTGGCAGAGTTCGTCGATGGCGGCGGTGTGCCGTGGTGCGGGCAGCGGGTCGAGGCGGATGTGCAGGGTGTTGGTGGCGTGGTTGGGGATGATGTCGCCGGATCCGGCCAGGGCGGTGCGGATCAGGGTGTGGGCTTCGTCGTCGGCGCGGGTGTAGCCGGTGGCGGTGAGGATCGCACGGGCAAGGTACTGCGCGGTGTTGAACGCGGCGATGCGGATGGCGTGGTGGATCAGTTTGGTTTCGGTGTCCAGCACCTGCTGGCCGGGGTGGACCTGCGCGAGCGGCAGCCGGGCAGGGAGCTCCTGGTGCGCGGTCAGTGCTGCGTCGAGTTCGGTGTCGGCGGTGTGCACGCCGGTGTTGATGGTGTTGATCATGGTGTTGGTGACCATGATGGTGTGCCCAGGCGGTGGTAGCGATACCCGCAACAGTTCACGGTCGCGGGTGTTTTCGGCGGAATACAGTGCCCGGCGGGCCTTTTCGACCCGGGCGTAGGCGAGCTTCTTGGCCGGGTTGGGCACCATCCGGTCCGGGTCGTCCTGGTCGGTGCGGTAGCTGTCATGGGAGTCGAGATCGAAATGCATGCGGGCGTAGCGGTAGTGGTTCTCTTGGCGCCAGCGTGACCCCATCCGGTAGCGGATCTCGGCAGGTGGCAGATCACGGCGGGTGGTCAGGATGTGCATCTGGCGGGTTGCGGCGGTGTCGTGCAGGCTGACCTGCCGCATCGCAAACACCTCGCCCTTGCGGGGCCCGTCGGCGATGTCGAGGGTGACCTCGGTGTCGGCCAGTGCCCAGGTGTGGGTGCGGCCGCGCTCGTCGGTGTGG
>WOYI010191863.1_pt1 | contig 39413 bp, 39 predicted proteins | sample 6423411 | NCBI WGS metagenome assembly WOYI01 (sample SAMN13441803, study PRJNA592873) | oil field metagenome | biome: oil field; feature: oil-well bore; material: oil-contaminated soil; isolation source: oil-contaminated soil from oil-well borehole | place: Germany: Wietze | collected 2016-10-18 ...
CGATGGAAGCGGGCATGACGTCTTTTGGTCATGTCAGTCTTGACGGTTCAAAATTGATGATCTCGTAAAAAGTCGGAATTTTCACATTTTGTCATTCCGATGAAAATCGGAATCCAGTTATTTCAATGACTTCTGGATACCGGCTTTCGCCGGTATGACGACATTTGAACTTTTTACGGGTTCGTCAAAATTCAAAGCCAATACATCCAGGCACAAGGCAATGAGTTATGGTCGTCTCCAGAAACGAAAGACCATCGTTGAACCCGTCTTTGGTCAGCTAAAGGCGAACCTGGGATTTCGGGGATTCAGTGTACGGGGAATCATGCGAGCAGGTGGCGAGTTTTCCCTGATATGTGCGGCACACAACATTAAAAAGATTGTTCATGCCATCAAACAGAAGGTCGTCTCCTTAAAACAGGGCAGATTGATTCCCCAAGCAGTTTATTAGCGGGGTGACATCCACGGATGCTGCTCCATTCGGGGATGTAGAACTCATTTTTGCCGAAAATATTTTTGTCCGGTGACGAAATTTCTTTTTCAAGAGGTGATTTTGTCATTTTGGGGAGTTTTCGGACAAAAAGCTGGTTTTAAAAGATGGAGTTCTCGGACGGCCTCCCAGTATGATGTCCCCTGATTACTCCCTTACCCTTTTCTCTCAGCAACTCCACCTCGAAGTGGCTCATTTCTTAACGACCTTTTTTGGCTCAATTTATCACGACCGGGGATACCTCCATAACTCATTGAAATTTTACAAGGATGCAAACAATCTTTTAGTAAGATATTGCTTTCTTGCAGGTTAAATACAGTTTGATCTTTGTCTAATGGGAACTTGCTTTTTGCGCAAGAAGTATAGAAAGTCGGTTTTTGTTTGTCAATTTATATTTTGGATCGAAAAGAAACAGCCGGATATGCTATAGTATTTGGCATTCGAGTAATTCCAGAATGTACAACTAATAAAAAAGAGGAATCTTAAATAAAGAACATCATGTCAGATAACTCCGCAGACCTCATCATCCATAACGCCAACATTATAACGCTCGATCCAAAAATACGAAGCGCGGAAATGATCGCCATCAAGGGCAATACTATTCTGGCAGTGGGCGGCAAAGACGACATGAGCAGATTTAAAAGCTCGAATACTAAAATGATTGATTGCGAAGGCCAAACGGTTATCCCGGGATTTAACGATGCTCATTGCCATCCGATCCCTTTTGCCATAACCATGCGTTACGTGGATTCCTCTCCATCTAAGGTAAAAAGTATTGCCGAAATTCAGGTTCGTCTCCATCAGCATTCGGAAGGAATTTCCTCATCCAAATGGATCAGGGCGGCAAAATACAATGAGACACAGCTTGTCGAAAAACGACACCCCACCCGAAAAGATCTGGATGAAGCTACACCGAACAATCCAACCATACTGGTTCATGACTCCGGCAAAATATGCGTGCTCAACAGTCTGGCGTTGAAATTAGTGCGCATAACAAAGAATACTTCCGACCGGCCTGACGGACATATCGGTAGAAATGATAAAACCGGAGAACCTGACGGAATCATCTACGGCAGAAATGAACAGGTGGAGAAAGGCGTTCCTCCATTGGATGAGGAGGAGCTTCGGCAGGGCATCCGAATGGCCAATCATGATTATCTTTCGCACGGGATAACATCTGTGCAGGACACTACCTGGTCCAATTCTCTGCGCCATTGGAAATATTTTAAGGAAATTAAAGAATCAGGAATATTAACTCCTCGTGTGACAATGTTTATCGGCAGTGACGCCTCAGAAGATTTCCAAAAAAGTGGCCTTAATACCGGCTCCGGAGACAGCCAACTTCGTCTCGGCGGCGCCAAAATAGCTCTTGATGAAAGTACAGGCAACGATCATCCACCGCAGGAAGAACTGAACAGACACGCGCTTCAAGCACACAGAGCAGGATTTCAACTGGCCTTTCATGTTAATGATATCTACTCTCTAAATACGGCTCTGACTGCTTTGCAGTTCATTGTCCGGAATGATCCCAAACCCTGCTCTCGACCACGTCTGGAGCATTGCGCTTTCTGCCCTCCTGAATTTATTCCGAAGTTGAAGACCTTTCAGGCGATAGTGGCCACCCAGCCATCCTTCCTGTACTATCTCGGTGAAACATATCGCCGGGATGTTCCTGCTCAGCAAAGGGAATGGTTGTATCCTCTGAAATCTTTCCAAGATCAAGGTGTAAGGACAGCCATCAGTTCAGATTCACCCCTGTTCCCCTGTAATCCTTTCACAGGACTGTATGCGGCTATTACTCGAAAAGACAGAACAGGTTACGTTGTAACATCTCAGGAATCCATCTTTCCCTTAGATGCGCTGGCAGCTTACACTATCTGGCCCGCCTACGCCTCCTTCGAAGAGACCTCAAAGGGATCGCTCACTCCGGGCAAGCTGGCCGACCTGATAGTGCTGAGTGATGACATCACGAAAATAGAACCGGAAGAAATATTGAACACAAGAGTTGTGCTGACTATCATTGATGGCAAGGTCGTGTGGGAAGGATAGACTGGTAAATAAAAAAAGAGGCTTAAAGAATCTTTTCTCCAAGCCTCTTAAAAACTTATTTTTAATTTAAACTTATCTTACTTTTTAACAATCAGCGTTCCTTCATGCTCCATTTCTTTATACCACTTAGGATGCAGCATCCTTAAAACAGGTTTCTCCATATACCCGCTGATCATCGCTGAAACACTGCCGGGATTACCGATGGTGCCCAGATAAAGGTGAACAAAAAAGAAAGCAAAAATAACCATAAATCCAAATACATGCAACGGATATACCCAGTCCATAAGATTTGCCGGTAAATATGAGGGAAACCACATGAAAAATCCCGTGCCAATCATCAACAATCCAAATAAGGCTACCGTCAGGAAAAATGCTTTCTGACCAGGATTGTATTTGCCCGTCTCGGGGACATGATCCAGGTGCCATAAATATCCACCCGCTGCTTTTATCCATTCCCAGTCTTCCGGAAATACAAATATACCCGCTTCTTTCCACCACATCAGTATCGCCAGAACCAGGCCTACGGCAAATACTACGGCGGTAATATCATGAACTGTCTTCAATCCGCCAACTCCGCCAAATATAACACCTAATACATTAAGCTCTTTGTACAGCATACCTAATCCGGTGTAACACAAAAGAAGGCAGGATATGGCCATAAGCCAGTGTACAAATCTCTCATATAATGAAGTAACTTTTACTAATTCCTTGTTCATACTATACACCTCCCTGCTTCTTGTTGTCTTGATCCATGTGCTCCGGATGAGGTCTATGCGGACCATGTATAAAGTAATGGAGTAACGAACCGCCCACGACACCGCCCGCGGCTAATAGACTCAGGGGCTTGAGCAGGGTTTTCCACAGTGTGACAGATTGCGGAACCTTCGGATCTTTGTGGATTCCCTCGTAAATGTCAGCTTTTTCTTTCAAAACGTACATCATGTGCGTTCCGCCGACAAATTTATCGCCGTAAATATTGGCATCGCTTCCTAAATACTGAACACGCCCTTCGGCAATTTTCATGGCTTCATCCTTATCAGTCCATTTGAGAGCGCCGGTAGGACAAGCCTTGACACAGGCCGGAGGCAATTTATTGGTGATTCTGCTTTCGCACATGTCGCATTTGTAAACCTTTTCCGTCTTTTTGTCGTACTGGGGAACTTCAAACGGACAAGCCGAAACACATTCTTTGCAACCGATGCATTTTTCTCTGTCCATGCCCACTGTGCCGAATTCTTTATTGTAATGAAGAGCGCCGCTGGGGCAAACCGTCACGCAGGCCGCGTTAGTGCAGTGCATGCAAGCCTCTTTGCGGAACAGCCATCTGACATCGCCTTCCGGAGCCACATAATCCTGAAAGTGGATGATCATATAAGTGTTTGTCTGCAAAGTAGGCGGATTCTGATAAGTGCCTGTATGTTGCGTTTGACCGGCTTTAAGACCATTCCATTGCTTGCAGGCAAGCTGGCAGCCACGGCAGGCTGTACATTTCGAAGCATCGTATAGTTTAATTTTCTCTGTCATCTTACTTCACCCCCTTCTTTACTACATTGACCATGAAGGCTTTGCTCTCCGGTATCATTGTGTTGGCGTCACCGATGGTCGGCGTTAAAAGATTCGCCGCGTCACCGGTGGTGAACACCTCGGCTTTCTTGTCGCCGGGATCGTATTTCCGGTCTTTAGTTGTAATCCAGCCGAAATGCCAGGGTATGCCGACTTCATGAATCGTGTTCCCGTCAATATCAAATGGTTTAAAGCGGGGAGTAACAATTGCAGTACACTCCACCTGGCCGCGCGCGGAACTGACAACGCATTTATCACCGCTCTCAATACCTCTTTGTTTGGCCAGTTCCAAACTCATTTCCACGAACATACCGGGCTGCATTTCCGCCAGCCATGGACACCAACGGGTGAGAACACCAGTTTGCCAATGCTCGCTTACGCGGTAGGTAGAGCAAATGAAGGGGAAGCGCGGGTCGCAGCTTCCGACACCGGAATACACATCCAGATCGGAACCGACTCCCTTTTTATCAAATCGTTTGATGGCCGGATTATTTTTCTGCGGTGACATCAGGTTTCTCTCCACCGGACACTCCAGTGGTTCGTAATGCTCGGGGAAAGGACCATCGGCCAGGCCCGGTCCATAGAGAGATGCCACACCGTCCGGTTTCATGATGAAAGGAGGACGGCCCTTGCCGGGATTGCCGGCTCCATCGGGAATGTCGCCTGTCCATTTTTGTTCCTTCTCATCCCATTTAATAACAGCACGGCTGGGATCCCAGGGTTTGCCGGTCGGATCAACGGAAGCTCCGTTGTAAATGATACGGCGGTTCACCGGCCACGACCAGCACCATTCGGGGTAAAGACCGAGACCTGTGGGATCGGCCTGACCATGACGCATGGCCAGATTTCCCTTATCTGTTACGGAGCCGCAATAAATCCAGCAGCCCGATGAAGTGGAGCCGTCAGCCTGGAGCCAGGCAAACGTTGGAACGAGATCGCCTTTCTTGAATTCCTTGAACTCGCCTTTCTTGGTTGGATTTTCCACTGTTTTGTTCTCCAGGAAATAGCCGTTGATCTCCGCGGCGACCTTCCGGGGTTCATAGTGGAATTCATGACCTACTTTTTTACCGTAGGGCCATGTCAGTTTTGTGATCGCCTGACTCACGGGACCTCCCTGTTTTAAGTAGAGATCCTTTATCTTAAAGTAAAGCTCACTCATGATATCGCCATCCGGTTTGGCCATCCCGACTGGTTCTACAGCCTTATAACGCCACTGCATCAAACGACCGCTGTTCGAGATGCTTCCTTCCTTCTCCATGGAAGCAGCGCAGGGGAGCATAAAGACTTCCGTCTTAATTTTTTCGGGATCCATTCCCGGACCGCGCCAGAAGGAACCTGTTTCGTTGTCAAACAGATTGACGTTGACCATCCAGTCGAGCTTGGTCATGGCCTGGCGGGTTTTGTTGGAGTGCGCGCCGCTGCAGGCGGGATTCATACCCCAGGCAAAGAAACCTGTGAATTTTCCTTTATACATCTGGTCGAAAATTGTCAGCCACGAATAATTCACGCCGTCGTCAATCTTGGGCATCAGCGAATAGCCTTCTTCGAGAGTCATATTTGTTCCGTACACGGAACGTATATAACTGGCGACATATTTGGGCTTGTTTTTCCACCAGTTGAGGCTGTCTTTTTCCTTTGTTTTTGGCGTATTTTTTTCATTATAGGCATTTAATGTTGCCAAGGATGCCGTTGGTGTGCCTAAATAGCCCGGCAAGATATGGAAGAGCAGTGCGTAATCGGTTGAACCTTGAACGTTGCCCTCACCGCGCATTGCCGCTACACCGCCGCCGGCAATACCCATATTGCCGAGAAGCAACTGAATAATACACATTGTCCTGATATTCTGCACACCTACTGTATGCTGAGTCCAGCCCATCGCGTAAAGTTCAACGCCCGCCTTATTGGGCTTACCGGTTGAGCTATAGAGCTTGTAAACTTCTATAAGTTTATCTTGGGGTGTTCCGGTAATCCGGGAAACAATATCTGGAGTATAACGGGAATAGTGTTTTTTCAGCAATTGGAAAACACAGTTGGGATCTGTCAAGGTCTTATCTTTTTTAATAACACCTTCAGCATCTGTCTGATATTTCCAGGTATCTTTTTCATATTTTCCATCTTTTAATCCGGAAAACACCCCCTTGTTTTGTCCCGGCGCTTTAAATTCAGGACTCACCAGAAAAGAGGCATTCGTGTAATTTACCACATATTCCAAATGGAAAAGTTTTCTATCTAAAATATACTTGATCATGCCGCCCAGGAAAGCGATATCAGTTCCTGAACGAAGAGGAGCATATAGATGAGCTTTGGATGCTGATTGTGTGAAACGGGGATCAACGCAAATTATCTTTGCTCCGCGTTTATCTACAGCTTCCTGTATCCATTTAAAAGAAACAGGATGGTTGGAAGCAGGATTGCTTCCCATAATCAGAAATACATCACTGTTTTTAAAATCGATCCAGTGATTGGTCATTGCGCCGCGTCCGAACGACTCTCCCAGAGCCGCAACAGTCGGACTGTGTCAGATACGGGCCTGATGTTCAATATAGACCAGACCCAACCCCCTTAAGAATTTTTGGTACGTAAAACATTCTTCATTGTCCATCGCCGCACTGCCGCACGATGCGATGCCTTCAGTGCGGTTGACAACTTCGCCCTTGTCGTTGACTTTCTTGAAGCTCGCGTCACGGCTTTTCTTGATGTTCCTGGCAATCTTATCCAACGCCCATTCCCATTCGACTTCTTTCCATTCCTTGGCGAAAGGGGCGCGATAAAGGGGTTTGCCTAAACGGTTTTCATTGACGGCCATCTGGTAAATCGAACCGCCCTTACTGCACAGCGCTCCTCTGTTGATGGGGCTATCGGGATTACCTTCTGTGTTGATAACCTTGCCGTCACGTACGGATACGATGATACTGCATCCAACGGAACAATACGGACAAACGGTGGTGGTTTCTTTAGCATATTTGATTTTCAGCTCCTGAGCGTGCGCTGATATGGGCTTAAGACTAATGCCCAAACCACTGACCGCTGCAATAGCGCCGGAAATCTTCAAGAAACCTCTTCGGCTGACGTTCATTGATTGTAATCTCCTTTCCTCAAAATTTACACTTTATGCTTTTGTTTATATTTGAATTTTAAAATCAAACAGCAAAACCTGACTTTCCTCAATATGACCGATAGTCAAAATTTGCCTAGCTATAGCTTTTCCGCAAACCAATGTCAACTTTTTTGTGTAATTATATTTAATAATTTCAATTAGTTATGTCATTTATGACATAATGGAAAAATGACAATCATATTGAAGAAATATGTCGTATCTATTAAATTTATTGTGTTAATATGGACAAATATTCTTCAAGAGTGTAATATGAAAACGTTATATTGTGACAAAACGCTTAGGTTAATAATGAAAGGATTTTTGATTTGGAAGATACAATTTATGAAGAACTGAATGTTGGTGAAATCACCAGAGATAAAAATAGTTGCCGTGTTTCCGATATCAGTAAAAAAGTGATCGCGGAAATATCTCTCAAAGTCATCGTCAACGGAACGGAACTCGTCTCGGTTCTTTGTATGAATCAGTATCAGGAAGAACTGGCACTGGGTTTCCTTTACAACGAAGGAGTTATTAATTCCTGGTCGGATATCGAAAATATTTATTTCAACGACAAGATGCTGGCGGTTATCATCAACCTGAAAGAAGGAGTAATAATCGACCGGCAGGAAAGCTTAAGAAGCATCACCTCCGGCTGCGGCAAATGTTATACCTACATCAATCCATTGAAACAAAGCCAATACAAAGCCGTTGAGAGCAGCGCAACTTATTCTATTAACACTATTCTGAATTTGATGAAGGATTTTATCACCAGATCGGAAATATTCGCCAACGTTGGCGGAGTACACAGTGTGCTGTTTCATACTGCCGATTATGAGATTCTGATTGAAGATATCGGCAGGCATAACTGTTTTGACAAAATAACCGGATTGATGCTGAAGGAAAACAAGCTGGATTTATTCAGTCAGGGAGTTGTTTTTGTATCGGGTAGAATATCTTCCGAAATCATGACGAAAATTATCCGGATGGGTGTTCCGGTTTTAGTTTCAAAATCTACCCCCACCACCGCCGCCGTCAAATTGGCACAGCAACATAATGTAACTTTACTCGGATATATTAAAGACAGTGGCGGATATATCTATAGCTGCAGGGAAAGATTAGTTTCCTGACTTCTTATTAATCAGATTCACAAAACGCAGATAAGGCCGGAACACTGCTACTCTCCCCCATACAGAAATAATCAGTGCCTCTTATTGACTGGCTATTTTTCTTCTCCGCTCACCTTACCGTGTCTCTCTTCTATATATTTGCTGCCGGCCAATCCTTCTTTACGGGCCTGTCCGACCTTGAGGAATTTTCCCACGAGAAGCATGTGGGCTTCCTCGGGCAGTTCCTGATATTTTACCTCATCTAAAAAACGCCCTACGGTGCTGGTAATAACTTGTTGCCGTTCCCGGTCACCCGCATGGTTGACCACGGCAACCGGAGTTTCCTGCGGGTAATGTCGCTTGAGTTGTTCAAAAAGCTGCGGATAATTCAGATGCATGGTGTAAAATATCATGGAGGTTTGTGTTTCCATCAACTTCTCGTTGGTGTCGGCGCGACCGGCCCAATCCGCCATGGTCAGGATAACCGAACTGGTATCCCATCCATAAGGAGGGCTCATTTTAACCGCCGCACTGGCTGCCTGGAAAGCCCCGACTCCGGGAATAATTTCCGAAGGTATATCTTTGGGCAACATCTCCAGGAAATAGGTAATACCGTATATCATGGGATCGCCCCACTGTAGTGAGGCGACATTTTTACCCTTGGCCACGGCGTCTTTTATTTTATCGATTATTTCCTGGCGATACCTGGCCATGCACATAGCTTTTTCTTTTACTGCCTGGTTTTTCAACTTTTGAGGATCAATGCCGTAAAACATCTGGCTAGTATGACCCAAAAACCAGGCTTCCTTTCCGGCGATAAGATCTTTCCACGCGGCCTTATCCCATTCTTCCGAGAGGATGACGATATCGGCTTGTTTGACACATTGCACCGCGCGGATCGTCATCAAGTCCGGTGTTGTGCCCATTCCGACGATGGAGAACTTACCTGAAGCCGCAAAGACAGCGCCTGATAAAAGAAAAAGGGAAAGCAGGGTTCCCCCAATGATGATCCAACCTTTAATTTTTTTTGACATTTTTATTCTCCTTTTTATTTTGTAAAATTTTTTTATAAGCAATTATTACTCCAGGCGATAAACTATCGGAATGACAAGCTGAGCTTCAACGGGTGGCTTGGGAAACGGAGCGGTGTCCTTTACGGACTCTACGGCGCTCTTATCCAGCATTGCAAAACCTGAACTTTTGATAATCTTGAATTCTCTGACTAAACCGTCGGCCGTGATGATAAAGGAAAGAAGAACCTTCCCTTGCCAGCCCATCCGCCTTGCCGTATCAGGATAACTGACATTCCGGAGAATCTTATCCCGGATATAGGCAAAGTTTTCGTTTAAATATTTTGCACTGGCCGTTTCTTTTCCACCAGCCGCATTGACCATACTTGAACTTGCACTCGATCCTTCTTTGGCCGCATCCGCGATTCCGGAAGAACCTTCCCTTACCGCCCCTGAATTATTTTGCATTCCAGTTTGCACCGGGTCTTTCTCCTGATAGCGAGTTTCCGGGAGTTTCACCGCCGGCGCTGCTTGCGGAACAGGTAATATTTTGGGACTTTCTTCGATCGTTCGGGGAGGTTCTTTTTCCTTTAAGCTTTCACGGGATGCGGGATTTATTGATTTTATTTTAATAACGGGCACAGGTGAAGGCTCTTCCGTCTTCTTGACAGCACCCACAGGTCCCCGCAAATCAAAATTCAAAACTGTCGTCTTTTTATATGGACCCATGAAGGTGCCGCAGATGATGAGCAGGGCAATTACCACGCCATGCAGCAGAAATGATATCTGGAACGCCTTGAACTGGTAATTCATTTTCCTTCCTCGGTCTGGAGACTGATGCGGGTAAATTCCAACTCCTTGATGATGTCCAGAACGCTGACAAAGTTTTGCAGGCTGATACTGCGATCCGCCCTGATCAGAACAGGAACTTTTTTATTCATGGCTCCCAGATCGGTTTTTAATTCTTCCAGAGATACAGGCATGGCATTCAAATAAATGTTGCCGGCCCGGTCGATTTCTATCGTCTGGGTTTTCAGGACCTCGCCAGCGTAAGCTTTGGCTTTGGGCAGATCCATCGGAATCATTCCGCTGGCGATAAAAGAAGAGGTGGTCAGCACAATGGTCAGGAGAACCAGCATGACATCCACCAGGGGAATGACATTGATATAATCAAACTCTTTTTCTTCCATGATCGATCTCCCAGGTCATGAGCAGAACTTTAACTTTTCTTAACAGAAAATTGTATAAAGAGACGGAAGGAATGGCCACCAGAAGGCCGATGGCCGTGGCTTTCAGGGCCAACGCCAGGCCGATCATGATCTTGCCCGTATCCATAAAACCTTCTTTCCCGATCACATAAAAAGTAAGCATAATGCCCAGAACCGTTCCCAGCAAACCAATATACGGGGCATTGCTGCCGATGGTGGCAATGAGGTGAATCTTTTTTGTTAACTCAAGTTCCAGGCTTTTTTTATCCGGGAAGTCATCCAGGTTTATATGTCTAAAATAATAAAATCTTTCGATGGCAATCCCTATAGCAATAATGCTTAAGAGAATTAAAAATCCTATTATTCCATAATCGATGACAACTCTAAGCCATTCCATTTTTTCCCTCGCACTGAATTCAGGAGTCAGAACCTAAAAAATAATTTTTCACAGATTCTGACTCCTGATATCGGAAATTTCTTTAACCTTTAAAATTTTGCCGAAAGTCCTGCCCAGACAGTGCGTCCCGGATTGGGATAACCGACTTCCGGTTCGTAGTCTTTATCAAAAATATTTTTGCAAGCTACATAAGCTTCAAAATATTTCCAGATGGGTTGTGTAATCTTCGCGTCAAATATCGTGTAATCGCTCGTCCTGAGTATGGTATTTGTAGGCCTTTGCGGTGTAGGTAATTGGGAGAATGTCGGTCCGACATAAGTCATATTGAAATTAAGCCGGGTCTTAACCACGGGAATCGAGTATTCAATACCGGCATCCACTTTATGTCTGGGGACATAAGTTACATCGTCAGTCACCTTGCCGTTACTCCGGTTTTCGGCTTCTTCATACGTATAGTCGACCCGTAGAATCAAACCGTCCAGCGGATAAACCTCGGCATTCACCTCAACGCCGTACAGTTGGACTTTGTCATAGTTGACGTAGTATGGATAGGCTAAATCCGGAGGAGTATCCTTGGTAATCATGTCTTCAACATCATAATAGAACACGGACAACCCCGCTTTGGCATACTTGGAGAAGGGGCGCGATACACCCACAGTATAATTCCAGCTTTTTTCCGCTTCCAAATCCGGATTGGGCTCGTCGCCACCGAAGAGCTCGCCCAAATTCGGGAAACGGGTCTTATGCGCCACGGAACCAAATATTTTCGTGGTGTCGGAGAAGGTATAGGTTACCCCCACCATCGGATTGAAGGTATCGGTCTTACTGGTAGGATATTCAATCTTATAATCGAAATCTCCGGAACTATCTGTCTCAGTTGATTCGCCTTTGTCCACATTAAACCAGTCATAACTGATACCGGCCACAACCGACAAATTTTTAACCAGATTGAATTCGTTTTCCACTCCCACAGAACCGGTAAAGGATGTAGATTCATCGTAAGGCAGGTATTCGTCGGCACGCTCCTCATGATTATCCTTTTTGTAATGAGCAGAAAATCTCAGAATATCCCAGTTCACCGGCTGATAATCGACAAAGAGAGATCCTCCAAGGATATAATCTTTATAGGTGCTCAGCGCCAACTGCTCGGAGTAGGTTTCATCATAATAGGAAACCAGATCATCGGTGTGGTTGTGATAAAAAAGCTTCGCCTTCAAGGTCACTTTATCATGAACTTTTTGCTTGGCATCCAGATCAACCCCCCAATCAATATAATTGGGCAGGCGGGCGAAGTTGGTAAAAGCGGGCCTGTTGGGGAAGTATCTGATGGCATTACGTTCTGAACTTGTTGAAGGAGCCCAGGCTTTATCTCTATCCAGATAATGAAAATTCACGTAATATTCGGAACCTTCTTTAGGTTCTATGCCGAACTTGGCCCAGATATTATGGCTCTCGTAATCCGAATTGATCCGTTCACCTTTTTCCTGTATTAATCTTGTCCCTCGCGGATACGAAGCGCCACAATTACTCCCCACACAACTCGGCCGCGGTTCAAAATCATCAGACAGACGATAACCTGCAGATTTTGCCCAAGTGTAATTGACCCAGTAATTGAAGATCCCCGCCTTCATGCCGTTTGTTGCGGATGCCCGATAGGTATCGTTTTCCGAAAACTCAAACGAGGCGCTGGTATAGGGTTTCCCGGAAGGTTTCTTGGTGATGACATTAACAACACCGCCCAGGGCATTGGCTCCATAGAGGACGGAGGCCGCACCTTTGGTAATTTCTATCTTGGCAATATTCTCCGTGGGGATCTGGTTCAAATCCAGGGAACCATATCTGGTTTCATAGTAGGGCACCCCATCAATTAAAACCAGGATACGGTGCTGAGCAAAACCGTGGATAGAAACATTGGGCGCGTTTTTTGCTCCGGTGGTTACACGAACGCCGGGAGCGCTGAACAAGGCTTCGGCCAGGGTTTTACTGTTGGTGGCCTTGATATCCTCCGCGGTAATTTCGTTGACAACCGCCACTTCCTTGACCCTGGCATTTTCCGCGGAGACAACTACTTCACCCAGGTTATAGACCTCGAATTCCTTGGTCGGCGTGACAGCCGGTTCTTCAGCCCAGCCAATATTTAACAAAAACAAAACAAACACACATAGCGTTAAAAAAATTAATTTCTTCTTCCTCTTCACGTTTTTCCTCCTCCTATTGATTTATTGGATTTTATCCAAAAGAAATAAAATGGTAATCCCGAGATGGCCAAGAGTAGCCCCACCAGTGATGTCGAGGGCTTTTCCATAAAAATTTGTTGGCTGATCCAGAGATAAGCAACGATAAATAAAACGGGAATAATCGGATAACCAAAAGTTCGGTAAGGCCTGAGCAGTCCCGGCTTTTTCCGGCGCAGGATCAAATGAGCGGCGCCGGTGGCTATGGAAACGATCAGCATGATAAAAACAACATAGCTCAAAAGCTGGTTGAACGTTCCCAGACAGACCAATACAACGGACAGAACGGTCTGACTTAAAATGGCCAGATGGGGCGTATTAAACCGGTGATGGAGTGTCTTTAAAAAAGACCAGAATATTTTATCCTCGGACATGGCGTAAAAGATTCTTGATCCGGCCATGATCGTGGCGTTGATACTCGAACAAATAGCCAGAATGATGGCCACGGAAATCACCGTCGAGATCGCGGGATTAAAAAGAGCGGCAGCGGTAGCCTGTCCGACATTGATCGCCCCCGCAAGTTCGCTAAGAGGTAGAGCGTAAAGATAAGTGACATTGATCAAGGTATAAAGGATTCCAACAATGGCTGTGCCCAGAAGCAGAGAGAGAGGCAGATTACGCTCCGGTTTTTTGATTTCGCTGCCCAGATAAGCCGAGGCGAACCACCCGCTGTAAGTGAAAATAATGGCGATCATCGCGGAGCTGAAAATTTTGGAAAAAGGAAGGGGTTGTGAGGAAAGAACTGTGAAATGATCCCAACTGCCTTTTCCCCAAATGAGGCCGCCGGCAATAAAGGCGACAAGAATTACTAAAGAGCCTAAAGTAAAAAAATCCTGCGACGTTTTGCCCCAGCGGATGCCCCGATAATTAATCCAGGAGAAAAAAAAGATTATTCCCAATGCCAGTCCCTTTTCCAATAAGGGATCATTCAGGATCAACAGGGGTTTTAAATAGCTGACCAGAGCCAGCGACAGGGCGGCAATGGAACCGGGAATAATGATCCAGAAATTCACCCATCCCAGGAGAAATCCGGCCCAATGTCCGTAGCCGGCTTTTAAGAATTGATAATCTCCCCCGGCTTTGGGGAACATCCCGGCCAACTCGGCATAGGTTAAGGCTCCAAAGAATGTAATGAGTGCTCCCAGTATCCATATCCCGATAAAAAACAATGGATGAGGAAGTTCTCCCGCCAGAAAGCCGCTGGTGGTGAATATTCCCGCGCCGACCACATTGCCAACGACAAGGAGCGTAGCGTCCGAAAGATTCAATTCCCGTTTAAGTTGCATGCCTCAGCTTCCTTTATTCCAGACAGGAGCCGACATAGATCATCCCCAGCCATTCTTCCTTTTCTTCATTTTCTTTATTCACCGCTTCCATCGCCTTCTCTAAAGTGGTCTTGATCAAACGCTTGCTGTTGGAATAGCCGGCACGAATCGCAACGGTCAACGGGGTGGCGCCCGGATAATATTTTTTCAAAAGCGGAATAAGATTTTCAATCTCCCGGAGTCCCATAAAAATGGCCAGTGTGTCGCCATTACCGGCCACGGACTTTATTAGAGTGGGGTTTTCTTTTAATGCCCGGGGTGAGGATAAAACAATCGACCCCTTGCAGGCCATTTCCCTGCCGATCAGGGCATTGGCGGCGTTGAAGGCGCTGACGCCGGGGATATATTGCTTCTCGTGATCCGCAAACGCGGCATTGATTCCGCGGAAACTGCCGTAAATCGTCGGATCGCCATATTCCAGAAGGGCGACGGATTTTCCCTGATTCAGCGCTTCGCGGATTATCCCGGCGGCTTTGTCCACCCTTTGAGCTTTTAATTTTTCGCGTTCATCATGAGATCTCTTTTTGTGTTCGCCACCCTCATCGGATTTGGGTATCAATTTAAAAGGATCAAAGAGCACCGGGCGATGGCCGATATAAAAAGCATAGCGTTCGGCAATGTCTTCGGATGCGACCACGGCATCGGTTTTGTTCAGATAATTTAAAGCCTCCAACGTTATCAAACTGCTGTCGGCGCAGCCCACGCTGATGATGTAGACCTTGGGGGATTTTTTTAAATTGATGACCTCGATGTTCTCGATACCTTTCACATTGCGGTCGGAAGACAAATCGTGCGGTATATGTAGCGTAAATCTGCCTTCTTTCCCGATGCCTTGATTGTCGTTCCCATCGGCAAGCAGGATGCGTCCTCCGTCAGAGTCCAAAAACAATTCTCCGAAGGACAGGGCTGCGCGGTAGCCGTCGGAATGGGTCACCAGATAAACCGTATTGATCTCCATCGCCGCCCCGGCAATTTCCAGCATTTTGGCCAAAGGCACACCGCTGACCTGCTGTAAACCATGATATCCTTTCAATGATCCCGTTACTTTAATCACGGCATTAGTATGAGGCCAGTTTGTCAGATCGGAAATTGTCAGAGGCGTTTTAACCGCACCGTTAACGGTAAATGAGGTAGGGAATTGACCGTCGTCATTCCGGTTTTTCATCGACGAATTTAACACAAGCACCTCGATGGAGGCGATGGTTTCCAAGGAACGGTCGGCATACAAATCGTTGGCCACGATCAGCTTGGGAAATCCTATAGGTCTCGCCAGCAAATTCCCCCACTTCTCACGGCCCTGGGGCAGTTCGGGCATCACCGGCTCGGCGGCAAAGGCAACGATGATATCACCCGGATTCCGGTAAAATATTTCCCCCCAGGAAAAGACCGCCTGTTTTCCAACGATGTTCCGGACAATGACAACCACATCCAGAAACTTTGAAAAGGAGCTTTCTTCTTTGTGTATATTAGCCAGTTCCAGAAGCGAACGCAGAGGAACCCCCCGGTAATTGAAGGCGCCGGAATAGTTCTTCTCGCTGTCCACTTCATTAAGACGGACACGGATCGACTGAAATCTGTTAAGATCTTCCGGAGTCAAACGGATTGACTGCCTGACTGCGCCGGAGATACTGAAGCCCGCAGAAGTGCCTGCCCCCCACCCCTTCGCCTGCAAACCGAAAAGCAAAAAGAAGCAACAAAACCATATTAAAATATTTTTTCTCATCCGGTCAGTCTCCTCCTCAGGGTTTTTTTCTTTGCGGGAAATACCAGAACATCAGCAGGCAGAGAATCGCAAAACACACGATAACCAGCGCCACACCGGGATCTTTTTTGATAATCAATTTTAACCCCGGAGGTTCCGACGTGTTTTGTGAATTCTTTTTTGTAAAGACATCCAGATGAATACTCAACCCCTGCCAGTATATTGGGCTTAGCACCCGGAGTTCTTTGATCTCTGATTTTTGCGGACTCTGAAGCTTCAGCACGACGCTGCACTGCTTTAATGCACCTTCAAAGACCACAGGCGCTGTATAGCGTTCAATCTCCTGACTGATTATTTCCACACTGTTATCCCCGGAAAGAATAATTTTTTGATTCAATTGCACGGGGATATTCCGTTCATCGACCACAATCAGACTGAAAAAATGTCCGGCCAAAATGATGACAAAACAAAGATGAATCAGGGACGGGGAAATTTTTACTGAAAAAGCACGGAATCCGGATTGTTTTCTCTGCGGCCAGAGTTGAGCTATTCTTTTGCAGGCGCAGACAAACGTGTTTAGTCCCAGAAAAAATGCCAGAACAAATAAAAGAACAATCCACCAGCTCTGACCTGGTTGATATTGTCCGTATTGAATAAACCAGTCTTGAACGAGGGAATGATTGAGCGATTTAAATAAAGCCGGATTAAACTTGATATAATAAGCGCCGGCGGCCAGATTTAAAGAAACGGCAAAGATGAGCCAGAAATTGACTTTGATATCTCCGCAGAAATCCCGGATTCGTTTGACCATCGCGTCTATCCTCCTATCTTCGGAAAACTGAAAGCGCTTAGTTGAGCGCTGTAACTGTAATTAAAAACAAGGAGGAGCGTTGCGCCACCCAGGGCAAACCAGGATTCATGTTTAGAGTTCCAGCTCGGGAAATACCTTAAGTGCAAAACAGCGGCATAATAACACCAGATGGAAGCGGACTGGAGATGTTTGGCGCTCCAGTGCATCGGAAGAGACCAACCCAGATAGGCCCAGTAAGCCCCGACGACCTGCGAAATACTGTAAAAAATAAATCCCGCGGCTATTAAAGAATTAAAAAGTTTATCCTGATCTTTCCCCCTTAAATGGAAGAAAGCGAACCAGGCCCCCAGAAGAAAACAGGCCTGAGCGATGATATCGATGCTGTAATATACGGACACAAGGATCGTTTGATGCTGTGGACCGGGAGGGATAATTCCCCGGGGAAGGAACAAGCCCAGCGTGGAAAAGAAGCAAACGGGAATAATCATCGAATGAATGATTGCCTGATTCTCTTCATTTTTTGAAAAAAATCGCATCATCAGGCAGATGGCAGCCATCGACCAGGGCAGGAAATAGTTTGCATCAAAAACAGGATTAATAAGCCAGATGTCCAGCGACAGGCCCCTGCTTATTTGAAAAAGGGTATGCGAAATAAAACCGATGAGAAAAAAACAGAAGCTTATTTTAGGCCGATGGCAAAGATAAGAAACCAAACCGAACAGATAAAAGCCGATAGCAATCGGAAAGGCATACTGAAAAATAAAATTAATCACTTGTGATGTCTGAACTGAATTTAAAAACAGTCAAAAACCTCCTGAAATATCTATGCTTCAATAAACATATGCTTTGCTTAGCATATATGTCTCAATAGACATATATGTCAAGAGAAAATTTCGTTGCCAATTAAAAAAGTTTTTTATTTATTGGATTAGACAAGCAGATAAAGGGATAGAAAGAAAAAGAAAGATTTTTATTTCATGATCAGATTCACAAAGCGCAGATAAGGCCGTAGCGCCGGTGTTCCACCACCTTCAGAAATAATCTGCAAAACCCTAGCGGAATCGGCGACCACCACGCCGCCTAATTGTGTCACGGGAGTATCGCGGAATATTTCGGGAACGAGCGGTGTGGATGGCCCCAGCAGAAGAACGGATCGCGGTGCCCCCAGCAAATTTATCGTTTCCTCAAAGGTGTTATTCAGAAGTGTTGTGGCAGTGATAATCGCGACATTGCAATCTTTAAGCGCTGTTAGTTTGTCCTCTTCTGACAGCAACTCCAGTCGCTGGGGATTTTTTTCAACAATGGTCAGTGTCGCGCCGGTGGAACGAATGCGTTCGACCAATGGAGCAAAAAGCCCCACCATCGCTACTTTCTCGCCGGACTGAAGATTCAGATAGGTGGTCGCTTCACGGTCCTCGACATCTTCTTTCTCAGGCAAAACAAGCGCGTTTGCCGCGGCCATACCGATGGCTCTGTGCAAAGCGTTTTTCCCGTCCACAAGATATTTTAATGATTCAATAACAGGTGATCCTATATACGTTCCTGCTTCTTTTAAAACCGTGCACCCGCGGACAGCGCTCTCCGGCAACACGGCGGCCAGACCTGTCGCTCCATTATCCAACATTATTCCCACATAACTTAACCCTACGCGCAAGTCAGCAATCCGCAGATTTTTTGCTGATGATTCGAGCAGTTCATAAAGACGTTTTAAAATAACACCTGTTTCAAGCATAGTTTCCTTATTTAATTTCGCCAATTAAAGTCCCCTTTAATAAAAAGAGGGATTGAGGGGGATTTTAAATCCTCCCTAACCCTCCTTTATAACCTAAAGGTCACAAGCAAAAGGAGGGAATTAAAGTTTCTTCCATTATAAACCCGGTGCACCGCATCGGGTAAAATGCTCGCAATGTCGGAATTTTTTATCCGTTTTATTTTGTTGTTTTAACTTTGGTTACTTCCGAGTAAGGCGTTTCGCCCTGACAATTGAGGCATTTCTCTCCGTGCTTTGAAGGATATGCCTCTCCGCAAACCGGACAAATGCCCACCGGTCCCATTTTCTTGCGGCGGACTTTTTCCGGCTCGACCTGAACCATCTGCACGCTGAGCAGTGTATGCCCCGCTTCTTTGATCTGAGCAAAAAGCGCATCGGCATCCTGCTGATCTTTTTTCTTCTTTTTCAAATACCAGTCGCGCACTTCCGGCCATTTTTCCAGTTTTTTTGTATCCAGATAAACCCGCACGCCCTTGCCGCTGTATTTTTCATAAAGCGTCACAGCATACCGGCCGAAGTTGATGATGGAAAGCCAACCGTTGCCAATAGTACAGGGGGTCAGAATCTGCACGGCATCGGGTAAACACACCGGCGTTTCACAAACGGCGTCAAATAATTCTCCTTCGGGCAGATTCTTCATGGCGAGGTCAACAATAAAACCGCCGATAATCAAACCGGGCGCAAGATTGCCGTGAAAGGATTTAACCAGATGGAGATACTCTTCATAGGAATAGGTACAGATGTTCATAAATATTATTGCTCCTTAATATACTAATGTTAATCGCGGCTCACGCGCTGCGCGCTGCGCCACTTCCGTTGAGGGCTCGCGAGTAATCATCCGCTGCAACCATTGATCGTCAATTTTGCCCTCAACTACCGGCAGCAGTTCATCAGCCAGATACAACGCTTCGGTTATATCATGCGTCACATAAATAATCGGGAAAGACATTCTGCCTTTCAAATTTTTTAATTCCTCGCGCAGGCCGCGGCGCGTAATGGCATCCAGCGCCGAAAAAGGTTCATCCAAAAGCAGGATGCGGGGATGTCTGGCCAGCGCCTGACAAATGGCGCAGCGCTGGCGTTCACCGCCGGAAACCATGTGCGGTTTGCGTTTTTTCAAATGACCGATTTTGAAAAGCTCGAAAAGTTCGTCAACTTCCTTTTTATCCACAGCGGCAAACGTCGCATTATCGTAAAGATTCAAATGAGGGAAAAGCGTATAATCCTGAAAGACATAGCCCAGGCGGCGTTTCTGCGGAGGAACATTGATACGGCGCAAAGAATCAAACCAAACCTCTTCGCCGAAAATAACCTTGCCCTCTTCCGGTTTTTCCAGCCCGGCGAGCATGCGGATGATGGTTGTCTTTCCGCCGCCGGATGGTCCGATCATCACCATCACATTTTTTTTCGCAAAGGAAAATGATATATCAAGATCAAAATATTTCAATTTCTTTTTGAAAGAAGCGGTAATGTTCATGCGCTGGATCTCTCGTTAAGTTTATTGATCAATAATAAAAAGGCATAACTGATCGGAATGAAGCTCAGCGCGATCATTCCTGCGGCCTGATAATTCATCATTTCCACAGCTTCGTAAATCGCGATGGAAGCTACTTTTGTTTCTCCGGGGATACTGCCGCCGACCATCAGCAAAACGCCGAATGCGCCAATCGAATGCAGAAAAACCAGAATGGCAGCAGCAGCAATACCACTTATGGAGTTGGGAATAATCACCCGGAAAAATGCCGCTTTTTTGGATAAGCCGAGCACGTAGGCGGCTTCCAGCAACCGGCGGTCTATCTTCGAAAAGGCCGCTTTCATCGGCTGAACAGCAAAGGGAATCGAGTAAATAATGGAGGCAATCGTTATTCCGACAAAGGTAAAAAGCAGCGATCCGCCGGTAAGCATCCCCCATGCTTTACCCACAAAACCCTTCGGTCCCATGACGATAATCAGGTAAAAACCGATCACCGTAGGAGGAAGAGCCATCGGCAAATAAATCAGCGCTTCCAGAAAAGATTTTCCCGTAAAACGGTAATAAACCAGCGCGTACGCTACAGGCGCAGCGATGACCATTAAAAAAACCGTCGTCACCAAAGCCAGTTTTAGTGTCACATAAAGCGCAAGATAATCCATTTAACGATAACCGTACTTCACTTTTATTTCCTTCGCCGCGGGAGAACTAAGAAACTCCACAAATTTCTCCACAGCAGCGCGGTTTGCCGTTCTTTTCAAAATACACGCCGACTGAATAATTTCCGGCGCTTCATTGATCACGAAGAAACAGCCTTTTTTCCCTTCAGCGCTGACCGTGGCCGACATCGCGCAGAATCCGGCATCAACCGACTCCGTCGATGCGTACTGAAACGATTGCGCAATCGTTTGCGCGACCACCAATTTGCTTTGCAGTTCTTTCCACATTCCGACTTTCTCCAATGCCTTCATGGCCGATGTCCCGTAGGGCGCGGTCTGCGTATTGGCTATGGCAATTTTTTTAATCTTGTCATTTTTCAGGGCATCCTGCCAGGTTTTCGCCTTACAGAAATCCTTATTGGCCGCCCACAAAACCGCCTGTCCTTTAGCGTAAATAAAAGGAGTTCCCCCCGCACCATCTTTGTAAAGTTTGGCAGGCCTTTCCTCATCGGCAGACAAAAACAAGTCGTAAGGCGCGCCGTTTGTTATCTGGCTGTATAGATTCCCTGTTGAGGAAAAAGTTCCTTCAACTTTAATTTTTGTTTTCGCTTCAAAATCAGCCGCCATATCTTTAAAGGCCGATATAAAATTTGCCGCTACCGCAACGGAAATTTTTTCCTCGGCGGCAAAGGGAGCCTTCTGCTCGGCAAAAGCGGTCAGCGAACTCGTCAAAACAATCAGAACAAACGCAACAACAATTTTTAAACATTTCATCATGACAAACTCCTTATCTTTTTTTATCAATATTTACAATGCTTCGGTCATGAAGCAATAATGTTTAAGCCCCAGCAAATGGGCAACGCCGGTAATCGTCACTCCGTAAAAACAGGTATCCCTGTCCGCATCAACTATTTCGTCTATCGTTCCATTCACAACGGTGCTTCCCGTAGCAAAAATCGCCCCGGCCCATTTAGCGTTATCAGAAAAACGCTCCGGCCCGTCAACAACAACCCCGCATTTAGACGTTCCAATGTTATCAGGGTTCAGGTCGCAGACCCTGACATTTTTCAGCTCTGTCAATTTTTCTAAAAGACGCGGCTGTAAACCGACGAGCAGAACATTATCCGTTTTTAAAGATTGATTCTTGATGAAATTCAGGAAGTGATCGGCGCATTTCATAAGATCATCATCCTTGCAATGAAGAGCTTCCGGCATCCAATCCAGTTTGGCCAGGATCGCGTTCAAGGATGAAACAAAAATCGCCCGCTTTGCGTTTGTATCCAGTTTCAGCGCAAGAATGTCGTTTACCGATCCTTTATAATTGAAATAGGAATCCGAAAAGGCCTGTCCTTTTTTGCCCATGAAATCCGCTTCAATAAGCCTCTCTTTACCCAGTTGAATAGGATAATCGTCATGCAAGGGATTGCCGATAGCTTCTTCAGGTGTCAGAGTTTTACAGGTGATGGTTACTTCCTGATCATCGATGTGGTGACCACCCACTATATCTCGCAGTCGTTCTCTGGCTTGTTCTAAAATCACTTGATGTATCCTTTGCTATGAATCAGTTTTTATCAGCTATCTGTTTATAACCATATTTCTTTTTAATCTTTTCTGCATCGGGAGAATTCAAAAATGCGGCAAAACGATTGGCAAGTTCAATATTTTTAGCGTTTTTTAATACACACGCCGAATGAACAACAATCGGGGCTTCCTTCATTTCATAATAACATCCTTTCCGTCCCTTTTCCGAAAAGGCCTGGCCCAAATTGCAAAAACCGGCATCAACGGCACCCAGCGTGGCATACTGGAACACCTGAGCCAAATCCTCCGTGTTAACAAACTTGGGCTCTATATAATTCCAAAGCCCGGCATCTTCCAGAGCCGTCTTCGCGCTTGCGGCATATACGGCTGTTTTGGGATTTGCAATCGCAATTCTTTTGATTCCCTCTTGCTTCAGGGCGGCGCGCCAGTTTGCAGATGCGCAGAACTCTTTCTTTGAAGACCACAAGACAACCTCCCCTATGGCATAGACAAACGGCTTTGCACAAAGGGCTTCGCCGTAAAGAAGATCCGGCCTTTCCCTGTCGGCCGAAAGAAAAATATCATAGGGCGCGCCGTTGATGATCTGAGCATAGAATTTGCCGGCTGACGAAAAAGTCACTTCGATTTTTATACCGGTTTGTTGCTCGAATGCCGAGGCGATTTCCTGAAAAGGCTGGATGAATCCGGCAACAACCGCCGCTTTTATCTTTTCATTGGCAGCAGCGTTGCCTGTCGCAACGATGGAACCCGTCACCGAAATTACCATAACAAGAACAAACACCGGCATCCATTTTAATTTTAATCGTTTTATCAATAACAAGTCCTCGCTTTCCGGATATTAAATACAACGAAAAAAGCTATATTAAAAATAGCATTATGTCAAGAAAAACATATTGTGAGAATTATAATTATTTAGGGATAATTATTTGACAGATCATGTAAACGTTTTTCTGTTCGTTCTTTATAACATGACACATTGAAAAAAATATCCCGCTTTTTAAACGGGACATTTTTACATATTATTTTATTTTTTCAATCTTGACCGCACAGGCTTTGTATTCCGCCGTCTGGGTAGTCGGGTCATAAACCGGATTGGTAAGCCAGTTGGCGCAGGCTTCGCGGAAATGGAAGGCCATCCAGACCAGTCCCTCCGGAACCTCCCCTGTTATTCGAGCTTTGACCTCAACCTTACCACGACGCGACTTCACCAGAATTCTCTCTCCCTGCTCAATGCCCTTGGCTTCGGCATCAGCCGCGGAGATATCGGCTGTCTCCTCACCCAGCAGATCATTGATACCTTCACAACGTCCGGTCTGTGTCCTCGTATGATAATGATACAGACGACGGCCGGTGGAAAGCACGAACGGATATTCTTTGTCCGGAACTTCCGCTGGCGGTATATAGTCAATGGCTTTGAGCATACCCAGACCGCGGGTGAATTTTCCGCCTCTGTGCAGTGTCGGGGTGCCCGGATGATCTTCGCTGGGGCATGGCCACTGAAGACCGTCATTTTCCAGACGGGCGTATTTGATTCCCGCCATGGAAGGAGCCAGCACGGATACTTCGTTATCCCAGATTTCCTGAGCACTGTTGGATGTCCACTCGTGTCCGAAGCGTTTGGCCAGTTCTTTGAATATCCACCAGTTGGGCTTGGCATCGCCCGGCGGCACACTGGCCGTGCGCACGCGGTTGACGCGCCGTTCGGAACTGGAGAAGGTTCCATCATTCTCGCTCCAGGCGGCGGCCGGAAGTATTACATGAGCAAAGCGTGTTGTTTCCGTCGGGAAGATATCCTGGCACACCAGGAACTCCGCCGATTGCAGTTCATGTTCAACATGTTTAATATCCGGCTCTGTATTGGCCAGATTTTCACCGAAAACATAAAAGGCTTTGACCTTTCCGGTGGTCAGATTTTTCATCATCGTCGGCATCATCATACCGGGTTTGTCCGGAAGCGATTTGACGTTCCAGGCTTTTTCGAATTTCGCCCGGGCGTCCGCATTGGCCACCTGCTGATAGCCGGGGAAAACATTGGGCAGTGCGCCCATGTCGCAGGCGCCCTGAACGTTGTTCTGACCGCGCTGAGGATTGACGCCACCGCATTCAACGCCGACATTGCCTAAAAGCATCTGGAGGTTGGCACAGGACATAACATTGTTGACACCGCAAATATGTTCGGTAATGCCCAGGGTGTACATGAGCATGGCCGGCTTGATGGAAGCCATTGTGCGCGCCAGTTCGCGAATGGTATCGGCGGGAATGCCGCTGATCTTGGCGGCTTCTTCCGGCGTATATTCCATCACCTTTTTCTTTAATTCCTCAAATCCCTCCGTGCAGGAGTCCACATATTGTTTATCGTAAAGTTTTTCAGTGATGAGCACGTTCATTAAAGCATTGATCAGAGCAACATCCGAACCCACCTTAAGTTGAACGAACATGTCGGCAAAATCAACCATATCCGTACGCCGCGGATCAATGACAATCAACTTGGCGCCGGCCAGAACCGCATCCTTCACAAAAGTGGAAGCAACCGGATGCGCCTCGCTTATATTGGTGCCGATAAGAACAATCATTTTTGCTTTCGCGTAATCGGCGAAAGAATTGGTCATTGCGCCCGAACCGAAAGAAGTCGCCAGACCGGCGACGGTGGGAGCGTGTCAGGTACGCGCGCAGTGATCGATATTATTCGTGCCGATAACCGCGCGGAAAAGTTTCTGCATCTGATAAGAATCTTCGTTAATACTGCGGGCGCAACTGACGCCGGCAATGGCATCCGGCCCGTCTTTTTTAATAATCTCCTTAAATTTTGTGGCCACCAGATCAAGTGCCTCATCCCAGGAAGCCTCGCGGAACTCACCGTTTTTCTCACGAATCAAAGGTGTTTTTAGTCTCTCTTCCGAATAAATGAAATCATAGGCAAAACGGCCCTTTACGCATAACCGGCCTTGATTCGGCTCGGCATCTTCGACAGCCGTTACCTTGACGATCTTGCCATCCTTGACGTGAAGCAGTTGCTGGCAACCGACGCCGCAGTAAGGACAGGTTGTTCGTATTTTTTGCGTTTCCCAGGGACGTCCCAGACCTTTTGCTTTTTTCTCCGTCAGCGCGCCCACCGGACAGACTTGAACGCACTGTCCGCAGAAAACGCATTCACTTAATTCATCGTCATAAGGAAGATCACCACCGGTAACAACCTTGCTGCTTTTCCCGCGATAGCCTTGCGAGATGGCGCGATTCACGACAACCTCGTTACACGCCTGTACGCAGCGGCCGCAGAGAATACAGCGACTGAAATCACGGACGATGAATGGATTCTGATCTTCGGTAGGATAGATTTCTTTTAAATCTTTTTCCGGGAATTTTAATTTGGTAATTTTGTAAAAATAGGCCAGATCCTGCAGGTGACAACTACCGTTGGATTCGCACATCAGGCAATTATGTCTGCCGCTGGAAAGTAAAAATTCAACGTTCATCTTTCTCGCGCGATGGACCAATTCGCTCTCGGTAAATACTTCCATTCCCGGCGACACAGGAGTGGAACATGCCGCCACCAATGACCGCGCACCCTTAACCTCAACACAGCAAATTCGGCAGGCACCGGTTGGTGTTGAGCCTTTCAGATAACAAAGGGTAGGAATTTCAATGCCACCGTTTTTTGCCGCGTCCAGAATCATCTGACCCTGCTTGAAGGGCGTCTCTTTTCCGTTCAAAATAAATGTATCACTCATGTTTCTTTCCACCTTCAATAATATAATAGATGCCATATCTGATATATGACAATCCTGACATAGGAACTGGTAATTCATACAACAGTGACTGCCAGTCTGTCAATTGTGTTTTAAATAACATATTTATTAATTAGTTAACCTGCCTTATATTTAAACATTTGATATTTAAAGAATTTTTCAAGAAAATATTATTTTTTTACGAATGATCTGTAGAAGGCTTTAGATAATTTATTAAACCCGGCAAAGCGCTCCCAAAATCCTTTACCGTGGAAGGTGTCGATCATACCCTTCATTCCATCATATTGAATTTTTTCAAAGGGATGCCACCAGAAATTTCTCCGTACAAATGGAATGGTACTCAATATATCATCTACGATAACTTGCTGTTGCGTCATTTCGGCAAACCCGACATCTCCATGCGTCCTGCCTATTCCGCTTTCCTTAAATCCGCCCCAGGGTGTCTCAGCAAGGCCATGGGTCATTAAGTGATCGTTAATGGAAATGGCTCCCGCCATCACCTTGCGGCCGATTTGTGCCGCTTTTTTCCTGTTTCTGGACCAGACCGAGCAGGTGAGCCCGAGATTGGAATCATTAGCCAGAGCGATGGCTTCTTCCATGTTTTCAACAGGCATAACGCCGACTACGGGCCCGAAGGTTTCATCGTTCATGACCAGCATGGTATGATTAACATCCGTCAGCACCGTGCAGGGCATAAAATTACCTTTGATGTTTTGGGGGCATTTGGATTGCGCAAATATTTTTGCTCCTTTCGCTAACGCATCGTCAATATGCTCCTGAACGGTCATCATCTGTTTTCTGGTGGTCATTGCGCCGATATCCGATGCCAGACATTTTCCGTCTCCAACGCGCAGTCCTTCGACTCTTTCCTTTAATATTGCCAAAAACTCATGATGGACTTTTTTATCTACGTAAATTCTTTCAACACCGCCGCACGACTGCCCCGAGTTTTGCATTCCCGCCCAAACAGCTCCGCACGCGGCACGATACAAATCCGCGTCATCGCAAACAATCATTGCGTCGTTGCCACCCAGTTCCAGCACAAGCGGAGTCAGCTTTTCAGAAGCTTTCTTCATCAGATATTTTCCAATGGGAACCGATCCGGTAAAAAAAAGTTTGTCTACGCCGGCATCGATGAATGCGTCGCCGGCTTTGCTGCCGGGCATATTGATATAAGTAAAAACATGTTCAGGAAGGCCTGCGTATTCAACGCATTCCTTAATGACATGACCAACCACCTGCGCTTCCGATGCTACTTTTAAAATAACAGTATTACCGGCTAACAAACCCATTACTACTTCGGAATAGGGAATGGCGAAGGGATAATTCCATGGCGAAATAATACCAACTACACCGAATGGTACCCGGACGATGCGGCTGCGCTTGTACATAAGCATGATGTTGCCCATTCCAAGTTTTCTGTCTTTTAAAAACCTGGCAACATTTTTACAATAGTAGCCGGTTGCCAGAGCAGCCGGTGCCACTTCAGCGACCATCGCATCACACAAAGTTTTTCCGTTATCCTTAGAAATTATTTCCGCTATTTCGGATGAGTGCTTTTGAATATATTCCGCAAACTTCATTACATATTGTGTTTTGTCTTTAAGAGGTAGAGCCTGCCATGCCGGCTGAACCCGGCGGGCGTTTTTCACTGCATTTATTACGTCTTCGACTGTCTGGACAGGATATTCGGCTATCACTTCGCCTGTCGCGGGATTGGTACAGACTGTAACCTCTTTTCTGGAAACAGGGACTTCTTCGACTACTTCCAAACGCTTTGCTGTGTTTGAAGCTGGAGAACTCATAATACTTTACCCCGCCCTATTCATTTACGAATTATTTATTGTGAACCTTATATATTACTTGCATGATGCAAAAATAAATTATTACAGTAAAACTTCTTATGCTGTCAATCAAAAAAGTTGCTCTCCGAAATAACCTTTGATTTTAATGCTTTATGATTTTATTTGCGGATAATATATCTAATCGGGTTCAAAACCGGATTGGTCAGCAGGTTAACGGATGCATCATTCCCCTGGTAAATTCCACCGGCAAATCGCGACTTTTTTACATATAGCTATAAATTGGTCACATGGAACGCCCTGATGGCGGTCAGCCTGATCAAAATGGCAGAACAATGTGACCGGGAAGAGGACGCTGAACATAAAGACAAGACGGGTTATGAGATACCGGAAGAATTAAAAATCAAAGAAAAGCGATTGACCAAGATCAAAGCGGCCAAAGAAGCCTTGGAGCAAAGAGAACAGGCGTTGAATCCGGGCAAAGCGATGATAAGAAACAGATAAGCTTTGCCGACAAAGAGGCCCGGATCATGGGGAAGAAAGGGGACTTCCAGTATGCCTACAACGGGCAAATAACTGTTGACAAGGATCATCAAATCATCTTGGGACAGCACATCACGCAGAAGGCGAATGACAAGCAGGAAGTGAAACCTGCCTTGCAGGAGATCAAGGATACGACGGGCAAGCTTCCCGATAGGATGAGTTTAGATAACGGTTATATGTGCAGAACCTTGATTATTTTTGAACAGAAAAACGGTGCTATTGATACCCTTCCGCTAAATCAGAAAGCCATGGGGATATTGGAAGATAGAAGGAAGAAGAAAATGCCTGATTGTGATCTTGCTTTTCCCAGCCAAAACGGAACCAGAATTCTTGATCGAAATCTATTCCGGGCTTTTCATAACGCAATGGAGCGGGCGCAAATTGAAAACTTCCGTTTTCATGATCTGCGACACACTTTTGCCACGCGGTTGGTGCAATCCGGTGTCAGCATCTATGAAGTTCAAAAGCTGGGACGATGGAAGAATGCTTCAATGGTTATGCGGTATGCGCATCATAATCCGGAAAGTTTAAGGTCTTCGATAGAGGTTTTGGATAGTTTTGAAAAGCCGTTTATCACAATTTTAGCACAATTCCCCAAAAAAGAAGGGCTGCAAGCTTCTTTAAAACTTGCAACCCCTTTATTTTACTGGTGGGTCAGGACAGAATTGAACTGTCGACACTCGGATTTTCAGTCCGGTTTTTCTATTTTCACGAACTTTCATAAACCGTAAAAATACTATTGACAAATCAGTCATTTATCACTATATTTAAACACAATGAAACTTCGTGAAACAAGTTCTTTCACCGGAAAAGTGGGGAGAGAGTGGGGAGAGAATTCAGGGGGACTTAAAAAAGGGGGGATATCATGGCAGGGCAAAAATGGCTAAGCACTAAAGATAAAGAAACCGGGAAACCGGCTTATCCGGGCGTCCGATATTATAAACACCCTACCCGAAAAAATGGTGTAGTATTTGACCGCTATTTCGCTATCCGTTACCAGAAAGACGGAAAGCGGATTGAAGAAGGTATAGGTTGGGCAACCGAGAAAGACCCGGAAGATGACGAAAATTGGACGGAGAAAAAAGCGGCGCTTGTGCTTGAACGGTTAAAAAGTGCCGCAAAACACGGGAAAAAAGAAGCTCCAACACGATTAGCGGAACAGCGTAAACGTGAGCAAGACCGGCGCAAACAGGTAGAACAGGAACGGCTACAAGCAGAAAAGGAAGCAATCACCTTGACCGCTTTTTTTCAGGACATCTATTTAACACAGGCAATGGCCGACAAAAAGAAAACATCGGTTGTGCGTGAAACAGGGCTTTTCAACAACTATATCTTGCCTGTCATGGGCACCCTGCCAATGAGGGACATTGCGCCTTTTCACTTGGAAAAGATCAAACGTGACATGGCAGCAAAAAGACAATCACCACGATCAATAGAATACTGTCTTGCTGTTATCCGGCAAATATTCAACACTGCTAAACGCTTGGGAATGTTTATCGGCGACAATCCAGCTAATAACGTCAAATTCCCAAAGCCTGACAACGGGCGGATGCGTTTTTTAACTCACGAGGAAGCGGAAGGGTTACTTGCGGCACTGAAAGTTAAGAGTATTGACGTTCATGACATGGCCTTATTGTCGTTTAATTGCGGGCTACGCTGGGGTGAAATAACAAACCTGCAATGGGGAGATATTAACTTTGAAAAAGGCACCCTGGCAATCAAGGACGCCAAAGCCGGTTCGAGATATGCCTTCCTGACTGAGCAAGCGGCATCGATGCTTAAAGGACGCGAAAAGGGCAAGCCGACGGAATATGTTTTTCAGAATAGCTCAAGGGGGAAAGTGGGAAAAATATCTCATACTTTTTATAGAACAGTCGATGAACTTGGTCTTAATGAAGGCATCACTGACCCACGGCAAAAGGTATGTTTTCACTCTTGCAGACATAGTTACGCTTCATGGCTAGTTGAACAGGGACAAGACTTATACACGGTTCAGCGCCTTTTGGGACATAAGACAAACGTCATGACCCAGAGATATAGTCACATATCAGAAAACAAGTTTAAAGAAGCAGCACGAGCGTTAAGCGCGGCAATCACCGCCGGGCAGAAAGAAGCAGAAGCGACCGGGCAGGTTATTGACTTCCCGAGATAGACAAATAAAGAAGGGATAGGCCGACGGGCCGACAAACCGGAAAACCCTATTCCGGCTTCCCTCCCTTAACCATAGGGCCGCAAAGGGGGCGGAACCGATGACACGACTTACCTTTTCACCACCATCAAAATCCGAATATACGTTTGGTAAAGACCTGAACCTTTTACCGTTTGAATTGTTTAATTATGTCAAAGAAGGCAGGCTTCACCCTCTTGATAAAGACACCGGACGACCGATCCCACGACCCGACGCTTTGAGAATAAAGAAGCGTCTGGAAAAAGTAGAACAAGAAATTAAAGTTTTGCCTTTGGCCTATGGGGCACTTCAAACCGGGCAAGTAATGACCAGAAATTTCAATCATTCCGATAAAGAGCAAAAAATACAGGCGCTGGATAAACGGGCGAAAGAACTACCAAAAGAACGAGCCAAAATAAAAAAGGAGCTGCAATCCATAACAAATGATTGGGCAACCTATAACACACCAGATGACCCGCGACCGGATTTTGACATTCTTCAAAATGCCCTCTTCAGGAAAAGTGAAGTTGACCAATTAAGCACAACGGACGGAGGGAAATCACCTGCAAAGGAAAACGCACCTAACCCTCAAAACGAACCGGCGACGAAAGAACAGGTAGAAAACTATCTTCAGAGAAGCGGCAAATATTGGGCGATAAAATTTCAAGACGAATACAACGCACACATTGACCATGTTGACGGGCTTCTGTATATCGCGCACATATTAAGAAGCAAACCGGGCGAGAACATATCAGATCGTCACTTAATCAGTCTTGCTAAAATCAAGCTACAGGCAGACAGCAACGAAAAAATGGCTATTTCAAACAACCTTTCCGATCAAATGGAATATCAGGAAAGTCACGATCAGAAAGCACACTGCGAATATCTGGCAAGATATAACCAATTAAAAATTGACCTTGAAAGTGCTGAAAGCGATTTAGAAAGAAATGAGATCAAAAAAGAAATGACCGCTATGCTACTTTTTTTGAAGCAACGTAATATTGCCGGGCAAGAAGAAAAAAGAGCGCAAGCGAACATTACCAAACGCTTAAAAGTTGCCTATAGAGCACTTGAGAATGAAGGCATGGAGAAGCTGGCAAATCACTTGAGGCAATGCATAACGACCGCCAATTATAGCCGGGTATATACCGGCGGGTTTGTCTGGAAAATCTTTTTATAAAAAATAAAAATAATTTTAATTTTTTTTGAGCCATTGCAAGTTACTGATTGCAGTGGCTTTTTTATTTATCTTCCTTCCATCTTCCCTCAAGAGTCAGAAATCTTCCTTTAAGAATCAGACCTACACGATTGAAGGCGTCAGGATGAAACAATCTTGAAAATCATCCTTCACGGAGGCTTTGAATATGAACGACCAAATCAAACAGGAAATGGGTAGCGAAGCAAAGGAGAAGCGTGAAAGGTTTCTGGCGATGATCGAAGCACAGTTACCGCCGATTGTGTTTAAGAACTGGCGCGGCTGGCGCGATGTGCTACCAGTTGCACCCGGAACAGTTGCGAATGACGAGGTATTGCACAAAGGGCCGAAAGAATTCGTTTTCGTTGGCAGGGTAAAAGGCTACCCGAGGGCGGCGATGATTGATTATCTGCGGGAGAAAGTACGGTTCACGGCATAGGGGGTGGCCATGCAATTACAGACTATCGAAGAAATCCGGGAAGCCGCAAACAAGCAAGCCGAAGCTGAACGGGCGCAATTCGCACCGGATGAACCGGACACCGAAACAGCGGAAAGCGCAACGGCAGGGCAGGAATTGACAGACAAAGAGTTGTTGAATGGCCTTCGTGAAAATGAAGATGGCGACGCGCAAGTATATATTTCTTTGCACCGGGACCGCTTCTGCTTTGACCATGCGGAGGGACAGTGGCACGTTTGGGCCGGACACCATTGGGAAACCGACAAAACTGAAGCTGCTTTAGCAGGAATCCGCGACGTTGTTGAGATTTATTCGCGTGAAGCCATGCGTCATTCTTTTCTTGAAGCAAAAGCAACAAAAGACGGCGACGACAAGGCAGCGGCAAAACACCATACTTTGGCGGGCAATTTCAATACGCGAATCCGCAAGCTTCGAGAGATGAAACGTAAAACACCCGTCCTGCACCTTGCACGCGCCGGAGAAAACAGTTTGGGAATATCCGGCGATGAACGGGACAAGAAACCGATGCTGCTGCCTGTTCAGAATGGCGTCGCTGACTTGACCACCGGAGAGCTTCACGACGGCAAGCAGGAAGATTATTTATGGGCACACGCGCCGGTTGCATGGCTAGGAATAAATACACCCTGCCCTGCTTGGGAAAGCTTTTTGGAAACGACCTTTGACCATGACTTTGAGCTTATTGAGTTTATGGCGCGGCTTTTGGGATATGCCATAACAGGAAAAACCACGGAAGCTGTTTTGCCGATTCTCTGGGGAACGGGCAGGAACGGCAAGACCGTTATGTTGCAAGCAATGGCCGACGTTTTAGGGCCGGACTTATCCGGGCCATTGGAAGCTGAATTTTTACTTGAACAGAAGTTTGCCAAACCGTCCGGCGGGCCTAGCAGCGATAAGCTATATCTTCGGGGCCGACGGCTGGCATGGCTTTCAGAAACGAATGAGAACCGCAGATTAAACAGCGGCAAGGTGAAGTTACTCACCGGCGGCGACCTAATCACCGGGCGCGCGCCATACGGCAGACAGCAAATAAGTTTCAAACCAACACACAAGATATTTCTTCTGACGAACCACAAACCGAAGGCCGACGCACGAGACGCGGCACTTTGGCGGCGCGTTTTGTTGATACCTTTTAAAATGGCTTTTGTCCCACGGCCTGACCCGGCAAAGGCGAATGAACGCCTTGCCGATGCTGATTTACCGGAAAAGCTGAAGGACGAAGCACCGGGCATATTGGCCTGGCTGGTTCGTGGATGTTTGGCATGGCAGAAGCAAGGCTTGAATCCACCGGAATCAGTATTGGCCGCGACACGGGATTATCAAGATTCAGAAGATACCATTAAAACATTCATTTCCGAAAAGTGCATTGAAGGCGCGGGACGATCTTGCCGGGCGGCGGCATTGTATGCGGCATATAAGGCATGGCAGGAAGGAAATGGAGAGAGGGCCATGACCGCGACGAAATTCGGAAAGTGCGTTTCGGAGTCTTTTGATTCAGCAAAAGATATGCGCGGCAAGGTTTATATCGGTTTAGAACTCTGCACCACCGAATAGTTATGACGGGTTGAAAAAACTGTCAAAAAACGCATAGCAAGGAAATGTTATTGATATGATTACACAATCAGCGATTTACAACAAAACGGGTTATGATGGGTATGACGGGTTGACGGCACTTTTAGTAAAATAACCTAAAGTAAAAATGGCCTTCTCGTAAGGGAGTTTTACTGTTTTTGCCGTCATACCCGTCATAATTGCAAGGAAAAAGGAAGATAAAGCATTGAATATATTAACGAATAAACGATTTTTTAAAGCATTCAAACCCGTCATAAACCCGTCATAGTTGCCGGGCGAATAGAGAGGGCGATTTTATGAGAATGCCGTTTGGAAAATGGCGCGGACATGACTTGTCGGAGATACCGCTTAACTACCTTCAATGGCTTTGGGGCAACGCTGAATTGAGGCGCGGGTATTGCGGCGCGTTTGGAAAACCGGAGTTTGCGGAATGAACATTCTGGAACTCATACAAGGCGACGGCTTTCAATTCAAGAAGGTTGCCACAACACGCGGCGGCGAATACCACGGACCATGTCCTTTTTGCGGCGGCAATGACAGGTTCAGAATTCAACCGGCGAAAGATCGTTTCTATTGCCGGGGTTGCGGAAAGTCCGGGGACAGCGTTCAGTATTTGCGGGACTTTAAGGGCAAGAGTTATTTCGAGGCACTTATTGCTCTTGATCGTGAGCCTGACTATTCGATGATTAAGTCAAAGCCGATATTAACACCGAAAGCAGAACCACAGGCACCACCGGAAGCATGGCAGGGGAAAGCCTCTTCCTTTGCCATGCAATCCTCGGCGATTTTATGGGATTCAGCGGGTGATAAGATGCGGCAATGGTTGCACGACGAAAAGGGGCTATCAGACGAAACAATCCGCAAGGCTTGTCTTGGGTATTGTCCGGCGGATATTTACGAACCACGGGCAACCTGGGGACTACCATCGGCGCTTAACGATCAGGGCAAGGAAAAGAAACAATGGCTACCGGCTGGCCTTGTAATTCCTTTTCTGCAAGGCGACAAAGTCCAGCGGTTGCGGATAAGGCGCACTAATCCGGGCGACGGAAACAGATATATCATTGTTTCCGGTTCGTCGTCGGCACCTATGACCTGGCATAAAGATCAGGGCGCGGCTGTCATTGTGGAAAGCGAACTTGACGGGTTGTTACTGAATCAAGAGGCGGGCGACCTTTGCGCGGTTGTTGCTCTGGGTTCAGCGCAAGCAAGACCGGACACCCGGACGGACGCGCTATTGAAATCAGCAAAAACAATTCTTATTAGTCTGGACAGCGACGAAGCAGGGACAAAAGCGGCATGGGACTTCTGGCCGAAACAATACGGCAAGAAGGTTAAACGCTGGCCTTGCCTCAAGGGTAAAGACCCGTCGGAAGCATGGAAGAACGGCTTAGATTTGCGCCAATGGATTCAAGCGGGATTGCCGGACATCGGAACCGATCAAGCAATCATACCACCATTAGAAAATGAAAGCCTTATAATCAATCACGACGCGCCGGAATCTTCCTTGCAATGCGAAGAAGAACCACCACCACCGGACACATTGAACGGGACTGGTTTACATAAGCTGATTAACGGCGATCAGGTTTATGACTTCGCCGACGGCAGGGCGACAAAATTATTCATGGCAAAAGGAAATTTCGCTAGGGAAAATCAAGGCCGGACGGTTCAGATAAATCAAATGGATTATCTGACCATACCGGCGGATGAAATCAAAACGATGCTGCAAAGCGGGCTGATTAAAGCCGACCGGGACATAACACCACAAGGGCCGACCGCTGTTCGGCAATATAGGGGCGACACAAGCCGATTTAAAAGTATTAAGGAACGGTATGGGTATAGGGGCGCATTAAGATTAATGAAACATTTGAATAAATTACGATTTTTCACTACCAAAAAGGGGGGTCTGGATTATGCCGGAAAGACGATTAAACAATTCGCAGGATTTGCGGAGATACTTGGCAAGCTTAATCAATCGGGTTGAGAAAGGCGACCTCGACCAGCAACTAGGCAAGTGCCTGGGTTATCTATCGAGCCTGCTGCTACGCGCCATTGAGAATAGCGATACCGAAGAGCGTTTGGAAGCGATTGAACAAAGACTGAAATCGGAGGGCAGATTATGAACACAGCAAAAAGATTGCGAGATATTGAACATGCAATAGGCAAGACCATATTAGGAAAAGACGACCTTTTGGTTATTTGGCCGCATGAAAACAGTGATGAAAAAATAAGCGCGCGGCTGGCAGAACTAAGACCGGAATATCCGGGCGTGAAGGAATCTGACTTAACGTGCTTCAAGGTGATTTATGATGAATATCCAAAATAGATTAAAAAAAATTGAAGAAGTCATTTTGTGGGATGCGGGCGATATTGAAGCTGTCTTGGATTGTTTTCCACCGGAATTCGCTAAAGAGATTAAGAAAGAAATGGCCCGCAAATTACAAGACAAAAATTACTGGCCACCAACACGGCGGGGAATGTTGCTAGCTGACCCTTTTGCTAAGTTACCGGATGAGATTACGGAAAAAATCAAGATGGCATTGCGGCAACGGCGACGGTCACGATAGGGGGCAAGATGAAAAATCCATCAAAGAATAGACGGAGAGGAAAACACACAGAATCGGCCATTGCTAAGCGCCTGGGAGGGAAACGTCTCGGCATACTGGGCAATGACGACGTTCAGGCTGGAGCCTTTAGCATCGAAGTAAAAGATCGGGTGAAGTTTGTCGGCACCGGCTTCATGGCGCAGGCGGTAAGGAACTGCCCTCAGGATAAGACTCCTCTGGTAATAGTTCATACCACCGGCGCAAGGCATGATGATGACCTTGTTATGATGAGGCTGTCAGATTTGGGCATGGACGGCTTTTATAAACGCGACACAGGGCATTTTAGGGGCATTGGAAGCGGGATTAAACACACCGGAAACAAGGGAAGTCAAAACAAAAAAATCCATGATGAACCAGCTTCATCCGGCGCGGATGAATTAAACCAGGGGGTGTTAAAATGAAAAGTATTATTCGGCGGCTTAATATTATTGAAAAAAATATAGGAACCTGCGTAATTCCAGAAAAGGAGCGAATCATAGTGATCCCTTATCCTGCGGGCCATGAAGAAGAATTTAAGCGTCTGGCACAGGAAAGCATCAAGAGACTGAAAGAAAAATACGGTCAGAACCTATCAGATAATAATTTGCTGATTATCGGGATACGGAAATTTTGCCGGCAAGAGAAGGAGGCGAGTAGATCATGAGAAACATACAAAGATGGTTACAGCGTAGGGAGGAGCTTGTAAACGATAATGAAGGCTTGACCTTAGAAGACGTTGAATTGATTTTATCCTGCCTGCCAAAAGATACGGCAGATACAATAATGAATGAGCTGTCGGAATTTGCAAAACAAGAATTTAAGGGTGTAGACGATCGTCAGCTTGCCAAGTTGGCCGGCATCGGTAAACCAAAATCACCAAGCGGTTTGCATGGAAAAACATTAGAATTGGTTCTGAAAGATTTACCTCCTGAATGTGCAGCGGCGCTAATGGCCAAATTGAAGGAAAAGGAAATTTATGAAATATGACGCCCGGAGATGGCAATTTAACAATATTTTTAGCGTTGCCTTCTAATTTCCCGCTCTCGCTCTTCAAACTACCTATTCATTTCCCTGGTCTGCTGATCTCTTCTCTCGTCCTCAAGTATGTTTTTTATATCTTCAACATTGCGCTTTAATTTATCCTCTTCGTAATTCGATCCAGATAATTGCTGATGGCTTTGCGCATTCTTTAATGCTTCTGTATTCTCCTCTATAGCCCGTATATGATTGTTTTTTTCCTGCTGTGTCAGAGCGTCACGAACGTGTTGCAGGTCTTTAAATTGAGGTATTGGCATCCATTTAAAAGTGTCCTTATTATAGCCATATCTTATTTCTACAGTACTTGTGAACCTGTCGTATCGGAATAGCTTCCCATATATGGATTCCTCACTGAATCGGAAAGGGAAAGGTATTTTCACTTCTTTTAATTTATCTAAAAAAGAACGCGCTCTGCGGTCATTGTCCTCTTGAATGAGCGGTTCAATGCCTGTCTCTTTCTTAAAATGATCATAAGTAGCATAGTCCTTATTAAATTCAAGACGTGTGTAAGCGTCTTTAGCTACGTCTTCAAGAGGTATATCACCATAGAAATCTTTATATGCGTTGTAATAGTCTTGAAGGCGAAACGTGGGTGCCTTCGGTGCTTCGGTTCCGGTTTTATCCAATGAGTAATTTGATATAATTAAGACTAATGCAATAATTATTGCTGAAATCGCAATCGCATAAACCCATTTAGAACGTCCGTCTGCTTCATTGCGCTGAAATGAATAATCTTTATAATGATGAATCTCTTGTTGCTTATTCGCTTGGAGCTTACTCTCTTGCGATAATCCTCTTTTTTTAATTTCTTCCAGCAAGGTATCGATAGCCTTTGATAATTCAATGTCCAGGCTATTGCTCGAAGCATCTATTGAACTTGCCTGTTTGTAGATTTCGATTAGGTCATCGCCGGGAATTGTACTAAGTTTGTTTTCGTTTATGACGGATTTTAATAATGCAACAAATTCTTCGTTTTTCAGTGTCATCTTTTGCTTCTTTTTGTCGTTATTGTAGTTTTAATAGAACGAGGATCTTCGTCTACTGCTTTATGATACTCATCACGTAAATTTTTATTCACCTTGCATTTATTGCGTCTACAACGCTCAACTTCTGCCCAATAATCTTTAGACAATTGATCTGTTTTTTCCATCTGTTCTTTACGCTTAATTTGTGATTTGGTCTGCTCATCTCTTGATACTTGTGGTTGTGTCTCAGAATTTTGCGCCTGCCTGCTTGCCGCCTTAGCTTCATTGATCTGCCGCTTTCGTTTATATTCCTCTATATTTCTTCTCTCTATCGCTGCCTGTTCTGCTTGATACCTTTCTATTACAGCGGGCGAATCCCTTTTGTATGCTTCTATTTTCTTTGCTTTCTTCTCGTATTTTTCTGGGATTGGTGTGTTTGATATAACAGTGTTACCATTTTTGTCTTTGTAAGTGTAAATTTCGCCAGCATAAAGAGAGGAAGAAACGATAAGAAGAATTAAAGAAGCAAAAAATATTTTTTTCATAAGCCCCTCACTTTTACAATTTCGGTATAATATCGACAACTTTTCTAGTGTGGTTAAAATCTACGCTTAAACATTTCTTATTTCAAGATATTTTTACAGTCCTTAAAAGAAATGCAAAACAATCAGCGATGCTTGCATTGAACGTAAAGTATAGTGATGTGATCTGAGTCCCCCTGCGTTCTTTATCGCCGGTAATATTAATTTTTGCAAACAGGTTGAATTCAACATTTTTCAACATACTGATTTCTGTTTTCCTGGACGTCTTTGTGACGTGGCATGAAGATATTTCCTGAATTGCCAACTTAGGTGAAAAATTTAATGCGGCGAAAGAAAAAAGACTGATGCATGAAA
>WOYI011237878.1_pt1 | contig 39379 bp, 38 predicted proteins | sample 6423411 | NCBI WGS metagenome assembly WOYI01 (sample SAMN13441803, study PRJNA592873) | oil field metagenome | biome: oil field; feature: oil-well bore; material: oil-contaminated soil; isolation source: oil-contaminated soil from oil-well borehole | place: Germany: Wietze | collected 2016-10-18 ...
GGGGCCACAGGCATACCGGATGAAAATATGTAGGTGACCCATTTTCATACGAAAAGGTCGTCCCGGAGACAGGCCGGGTCCGGCACCAGCCTCATCAGGATAGGGAGAAGACCAGAATAGGGGTTCAACAGAGCCGAAAAACGGGGTCCATCGGCGCGGCTCCCCGGGAAATGGTGCCGCACCGATGACGGTTACTGCCGTTGTGCATTCCGCTGCTCTCCCGTCTCCGGGTCCGCCCGCCCCGTGTAGATTCCGGAGCCAAGCCACCAGTCCTCGTCCACCTTCATCACGTATCCCAGTTTTGATTCGACCGTCCGGTTGTGTGCGGGGTTGATGTAATAGAACCGGACGAACCCGGAGCCCCTCTTCGCCGCGTCGATGAACTGCCGGGTGTAGGGGTTGCCGAACGCGTCGAGTTCGTCGGCCCGGTTCACCCCAATCTTTTCAGGGTCGAACGGGTGGGCGAGGGTGGTGTTGTTGAAGTCGTAGGCGTAGATGTAGAGTTCGCCCTGAACGAACGTTCCGTTCGGGTTCGAGAATTCAGCGAGGGCCTTTTCTTTGCCGTTTGCGTGTGCATAAGCCACCGCGCTCTCGACGAAGGCGACGAGCGTTTCGTTCGAGGTGTAGTTCCCCTGCTCCGGGGCGTCAGGGCTTCCCGGCGTTGAAGCGGCCGTGTCGGGCTGGCTCTGCGTGCACCCGGCGGCCATAAGGAGCAGACCCAGGACACATAAACACAGGAATGAGGCTGACGATATTTTCATGTCATTGATTCGGTTTCCCTTCCATTAAAAGAGTATATTTTTTAATGAGATTCTTGAGAATCCCCTCAGAAAAATGGTGGGCTCCCTGTCTTGCCTCATCGATCGCGGGGTTAATAGTTGTCTTTGAACAGTGCCGGGTTCTGCCTTTGTATCCACCAGCGCCGGACCAGGTAGCCGCCGGCGGCGAGCACCAGGATGGCCCCGGCGACGATTGCAATCGTGCCGAGCGGGAGGTCAGGCGCCGGTGCGGCCGGTGCGGCCGTGGTCTGTTCCGCGGTGGGTTCTGCGACCGCGGGTGAGGTGGTCTGTGCCGCTGTCGGGGTCGTCACTGCACCGGCCTGCTCGATCCCGGTGATCGCAAAGGTGGAGAACCCCGGGCTCGCTGCCGTGAAGGTGACCTTCGCCCCGATGGTGCTCTCGATTGTCGTCGGGAGCGCCTCCCACGCGGTGCCGTTGTAGTGGTAGAGCACGATATCCTCGGGGGAGAATCCGTGCTCATTGAGCCATGCGGTCGGGACGGTGAAGGTGATTATTGCCCCGGTGATGTTCGTGAACCGGGCCGGCACCAGGTCGACGTACTGATAAGGGGTGCCCGGTGCCGGGGGGATTCCGGAGCCCGGGGAGGACTGCGTCCAGCCGGTGACGATGAGCATGTTAATCCCGGTGCCGGTGACGTTGACCCTGCTCACGGCGGAGTTCCCACCCACGTTCACTTCCGGCCCACCAGTCGAGCCGCCGCCACCGCCACCGCCGCTGTAGACCGGCCTCGCGGTCGGGGTCGGCTCAGGTGCGGCCGTGACCGTGATGTAGTCGGCCTCGGTGTGCGGGTCGCTCCCTGCCGCGTTACCGACCGTCAGGTTGACCGTGTAGGTCCCGGCGGCGGAGTAGGTGTGCGTCGGGTTCTTCTCCGCCGCGTTCGTGGTGTTGTGCCATTCGCCGTCGCCGAACGACCAGTTCCAGACGGTCGGCGAACCGGTAGAAGCGTCCGTGAACTGTATGGTCAGGGGCGCGGCACCGGAGGTCGGCGTGCCGCTGAACGCGGCAGTCGGGGCAACCGGGGCCGTGACCGTGACGTAATCGATCCGTCGCGTGCCATCATAGCCGTCGCTGTTGTATGCCTGCAGCGCCACCGAGTAGGTGCCTGGAGTAGCATACTCATGCGACGGGTTCTCTTCTGTCGATCCGGCGGGCTGGAGCCGCCATGTATCGTTCAGACGGATCATACCGTTGTCCTCACCGCCCATCACGAGGATGCTTCCGTCCGGCAGCACGACGCTGGTGTGAGCAGATCTTGCATCCCACCCGGCGTGCTCGGTCACCCGCGTCCACGTTGCGCCGCCATCGGTCGACCGCCACACGTCGTTCTTACGGCCATCGCCGCCATAACCGCCCATGAGTACGATGCTCCCATCCGGCATCGCGACTGCTGCATGGAAGGCCCGCGCTGTCCATCCGGCACTCGCAGTCATCTGTGTCCATGTTGCGCCGCCATCGGTCGACCGCCACACGTCGTCCTTTAAGCCGCCGCCCTGACCGCCCATGAGTACGATGCTCCCATCCGGCATCGCGACCGCCGCGTGGTCCTCTCTTGCCGTCCATTCGGCACTCGCGTTCACGCACGTCCATGTTGCGCCGTAATCGTCCGACCGCCACACGTCGTTCACCTGGAGACCGGTGCTGTCCCAGCCACCCATGAGTACGATGCTGCCGTCCGGCAGCGCGACGCTGCTGTGCCAGTGTCTTGGCGTCCATCCGGCACTCGCGTTCACCCGTGTCCACGTCGCGCCGTAATCGTCCGACCGCCACACGTCGTTCTTACGGCCATCGCTGTCGTAACCACCCATGAGGACGATGCTGTCGCCGACCGCGACCGCCGTATGGCTGTATCGCCCCGTCCACCCGGCACTCGCGTTCACCTCTGTCCACGTTGAGCCGTTGTCGGACGACCGCCACACATCGTTTCGAGCGGCGCCAGGAAAACCGCCCATGAGCACGATGCTCCCGTTCGGCATCGTGACCGCCACAGGATAACTCCGCTCCGACCACCCGGCATCGGGCAACTGCGTCCACGGCTGGTCATACGCCTCGTCGCCGAAGAACCACGCCCATCCCGTTGGGCTGCCGGTCGATTGGTCGGTGAAGGTTACGGTCAGGGGTAGTGTGCCTGAAGTCGGCGTGCCGCTGAACGCTGCTTCCGGAGCAGCGGCGCTGACAGTGCCGACAAGCAGCAGAACTGCAATACACAAGCACAGCGTCATTCCAGACATGTTCTTCAGATGGGAATTCATTTATATGTAAAAAGTTCCGATGAGCATAAGCGTTTCGCTTTTCTTACCGATTAACGCCTGACAGAACGAGCCCATTCCTCTCCGCCGGGTTCTTCACCGCGGTCATCGCTGCTTCGCTCATCCGGGGGAGTATCCTCTTCCTGAGCATGGGGGTTAACGCGTGACCGGTGCCCCGTACGCGACTAAAGAATGAGGTATAAATTCCCCAAGGGCGGTACATACATTACTGGGAGTGGATCGGGGATCGTGCCTGCCGGGGGTGCTGTCATGGCCAGCCGGGTTCTCCCCGGGCCTGCTGATCCGCCCTGTACGGCAGCGTGGAAGAGTGAGTATCCGGAGAGCATCATCACGGGGGATGATCGTGAAACACAGCGGCAACCGACCTCAAGCCGGGATACCTGAGTTTGCAGCCGATATGGGCGGGTGTCAGGCTTTGCATACGAGTGAGACCATGAGCGAATCGTTGAGAGTGATGTTGATCGGGGAGAATCCCGGCGACGCCCCGGGTATCCGGGAGATGCTTGGAGGGTGCGGGCGCGAGGTTGAACTGCTGTACTGCGAGCGCCCCGAAGACGGGCTTACTCCGGTGCTGGAGGGCGGAATCGGGGTGGTTCTCCTCGACCTCGACTTCCCGGACGGCCGGGGAATGGGAATCTTTGACCGCCTGCGAGAGGTGGCGCCCGACATCCCGATCATCGTGCTCACCGCAGCGGGAGAAGAGCCCACCGCACTCCGTGCAATGCAGCACGGGGCGCAGGACTACCTGGTCAAAGGGAAGACCGACGCGGAACTGCTCTGCCGGGCTGTGCGGTACGCGGAGGAGCGGACGCGGGTGGAACTTGCACTCCGGCACTCGGAGGCGATGTACCGGAGATTGGTCGAGAACCTCAACGAAGGCGTTCTCGCCGTGGACGAGGCCGGCCTCATCACCTTCGCAAACCCGGCGATGGAGGAGATCCTCGGTTGCCCGGCGGAAAGCCTGATCGGGTCACCGGTTACCGGGTTCTTCGGGACCCCCGGCAGCACCGGTTCGGCCACCAAAAATCCGTTCTGCTGGCAGACCGCTCAGAGACAGGAGTTTGAACTGGACCTCCTCAGCGATGACGGGAGAAGCGTCCACGCGCTCGTGGTCACGTCGCCGATCACGGATGCCACCGGCGCCTTCTGCGGATGTCTTGCCGGGGTGCTCGACATCACCGGCCGCAAAAGGGCGGAGGAGGCGCTCAGGCAGAGCGAGCAGAAGTACCGGCTTGTCGTGGAGAGCCTCAGCGAGGGGATCTGGGTGATCGACCGGAACGCCTGCACATCGTTTGTCAACCCCCGGATGGCGGAGATGCTCGGCTACGCTCCGGACGAGATGATCGGCAGGTCCATCTATTCGTTCCTCACCCCCCTCTCCGATGCCACGATGCGGGATCGCCTGAACTGCCGGAGAGACGGCACTCAGGAACAGTATGAGTGCGAGTTCATCCGGAAAGGAGGCGACCGCATCACCGCGCTGATGATCGCGTCGCCGTTCTCCGATGATTCCGGCGAATTCCGGGGCTCGATCGCCGGTGTCATGGATATCACCGAGCGAAAACGGGCGGAAGAGGAGATCCGCATCCGGAACGAGCAGCTCATGGTGCTCAATCAGGTGGTCGGCGTCTCCGCCACCTCCCTCTCTCTTGCCGAACTCCTGGAAGAGTCACTGGAAAAGACGCTCAACCTGATGGGGTTTCATGTCGGCATCGTCTACATGCTCGACGCCGAGCGCAAAAGAGCCCTCCTCCAGCACCAGAGCGGGCTGCCCCAATCATGCATGGCCCGGAGTCGTATCATCAAGGTCCACCACTGGCCGTTCAACTTTATCTTCATCGCCGGCCAGCCGCGCTACATAGAACGGCAGCCTGACCTCAACTCCATCGAGGCGGGCATACTGCAGGAGCTCGAGGTCTCGGCGCTCGCCTGCATCCCGCTCATCGCCGAATCGGTCGTTGTCGGGGCGGTTTACGTCGGGAGCAAGACAAAGGAAACCTTCTCCCGCGAGGAGATGGCGCTTCTTGAGATGGTGGGAAAGGAGATCGGCTCGGGTATCCTGAAGGGCATGCTGCACAAGAAACTGGAGGCGGCGAACCGGGAGGCAAACCTCTACCTGGATATCATGACGCACGACATCAAGAATGCCGAGAACGTCTCGAACCTCTATGCCGATCTCCTCATCGAGATGCTGGAGGGAGAGGCCGCGCTATACGCCAGGAAGATCCGGAGCAGTGTCCGCAGGAGCGCAGAGATCCTCGGGAACGTCACCACGATCCGCCGCATCCACCACGATTCACCGGATGTCGGGCCGGTCGACCTCGATCTCGTCATCAGGGAGGAGGTCGCCGCCTTTCCGGATGTCGTGATTGAGTTTTCGGTCAGCCACCGCCGGGTCTGGGCGGACGACCTCCTCTCCGAGGTCTTCGCCAACCTCATCCGCAATGCCGTCAAGTTCGGCGATCCGGGGATCCGGATCGCCATCCGTGTGGAGGAGTACGACGGTGAGAGCGTGCTGGTCTCTGTTGAGGATACCGGGCCGGGCATACCCGATCCCATGAAGGAGTCGATCTTTCACCGGTTCGAGCGGGGATGGGTCGGGGGCTACGGCGACGGGCTCGGCCTCTTCATCGTCCGCACCCTGGTCGAGCGCTACGGCGGCACCATCCGCGTGGAAGACCGGGTAGAGGGGCGTTCAGACCTCGGTACGGCGTTCCGGTTTACGCTCCGCGAGGTTCTCGCTTCCGGGGACGATGAAGACGACGAGTATCCGGACGGGGAAGAGTGCGAGTGACCTCCCGGGCATCCCCCCGGAGAGTCTCCCGCGCGGGAACGGCGTGATGTCGGTTTCACATCGGGTTGGGGGCTGAATTTTTGACTCAATATCGAAAGGTTTTAAGTGGTGAGGCCACAATTTAGCGTCGTGGCATCTCTATATGTCCGGGTCACTCAGTTCTTTGCGTCAATAGCGGTCTGCCTGCTCGCAGCGGTGATCGGGTCGGCCTTCACAACGCCGGCCATCCCAACCTGGTATGCCGCGCTTTTGAAACCTGCCCTGAACCCCCCTGCATGGGTCTTTGGTCCAGTCTGGACGGTGCTCTATATCCTCATAGGCATCGCGCTCTATCTCGTCTGGAGCAGGGGGTGGAGCCAGAAGAACGTGCAGGTCGCGATGACGATCTTCGCCGTCCAGCTGGTCTTGAATGTCCTCTGGTCGTACCTCTTCTTCGGTCTGCAGTCACCGTTTTTTGCTCTTATCGAGATCGTGCTCCTCTGGATTGCCATCTTCATGACGCTCGGCGCCTTCTACCGGGTATCGGTACCCGCGGCGCTGCTGCTTCTCCCCTACCTCCTCTGGGTGACCTTCGCGGCCTACCTCACCTACGGGATCTACATTCTCAACCCGTAAGACCGCTCACTCTTTTTCTATCTGCCGCCAGACGTGGGCGAAACGCTGAAATGCGGTGTAGTGCCCGAGGATGCCGAATATAACGAGGAGCCACCCGAGGTAGTTCAGACCATAGACCTCTCCCGGGATCAGCACCGTGAGCACGCCGGCGATGATGATCAGCACGAGACGGTCTGCCCGGCCGAGGACGCCCCCGTAAAACCTGCCGACCCCGACAGCCTGCGCCTGGGTGCCGAGGTATGAGGACATCAGGACCCCGGTCAGGGCGAAGACGCCGATCGGCCAGGGTGCGGCGCCGCCTGCAAATATGCCCGTGATGATGAATATATCGGCGTACCGGTCGATGACATGGTCCAGGAAATCCCCGCGGACGCCCGCGATCCCCATGTCCCGGGCGAGCGCTCCGTCGAGCGCGTCAAAGACGGCGTTGAAGATGACCATGGCGACGCCGAGCACGACCCCTCCGGCATAGAACGCGATGCCGGCAAGCGCCGATACAAAAAAGGAAGCAATCGTCAGCCCGTTCGGGGTGACCCCGATCTTTCTCATCAGGCCCACCATGGGCTGAATGATGCCCTGCACCTGCGGTCGAAACTGGTCGAGCGTCATATGCCGGGCTCCAGATAATCGGTCCAGTCGATGGACCCGCAGGACGGCGGCAACTCCCCCCGGATGATCTGCTCGATCCGGTCTGCACACTCCTCGACGGAGAGATCGGTCGTATCCACCTCAAAGACGTGCTCGTCTGAGTGCTCATCGAGCGTCTCGATCAGGATGACGTCGAGCGCCTCTGCCTCGGCGTTCTCCGCGACCTTCTCGGGGGGATAGTTCCTGGGGCCAAGGCGCTTTTGCAGGACGTCGGGCCGGCACCGGAGCACCACGACCCGGTCGCAGGGGAGCAGGTGTGCGAGGTGCCCTTCGACGATTCCGTCGATGGGTTCGAACTCCTCCGCCCATAGGTCAACGTCCACCACCAGCGTCTGGCGGGCGCAGTCCTCCTCGATGATGTAGGGCCGCACCGTATCGGCCAGACGGACGACCGTGTGCCCTCGCCGCTCAAGTTCGGCCGCAATGGATGTCTTTCCTGTTCCCGGCGTGCCGGTGATGCCTGTCATCATAAGGTTTTAATCGCCTCGAGGAATCGAATGTTTTCCCAGTCTTCGCCGATGCTGACCCGGATATAGTGGTCCCCGAGCCCCGGGAAACTGGTGCAGGACCGGACGAGGACACCCTTCGCCGCGAGGCTTTCTGTCGCCTCGTCGCCTGTTCCGGGAGCGACGTCGATCAGAACGAAGTTTGCATCGGTAGGGTATGTCTTGAACGGCACCTCTTCAAGGAACCGCTGCCTCCACTGCCGGACGTGGTCGCGGGCTTCAAGCGCCCGGTCGGTGTCGGCAAGCGCCCCGACGGCCGCCGCCAGGGAGACCGAGTTTAACGCAAACGGTGTCGCCGCCCGGTGGTAGTACGGCTCCAGCCACCCGGGGACGAAGGCGTAGCCGACCCGCAGCCCGGCGAGGGCGAATATCTTCGACATCGTCCGCCCGAGGACCAGGTTCTCGTGCCGGCGCATGAGAGGCCGGTAGTCGATATCCGCAAAGTCGACGTAGGCGTTGTCGAGGAAGAGCAGCCCCTCCATCCCCTCGAGGATCTCCTCGACCGCCTCCGGCGGTACCGAGTTCCCCGTGGGGTTGTTCGGAGAGCAGAGGAAAGCGAGTTTTGCCCCTTGAGAGGCCTCGATGAACCCTGCCGGGTCGACCGAGAAATCCTCCCGGCGGGGGACGTTTGTGACCCGGGCGCCGTATATGGCGGCCGCGAGACCGTAGAAGGAGAAGGTCGGGGTCGAGATGACCACCGTTTCCCCCGGCTCGACGACGGTCCGGATCACCGTCTCGATGACACCGTCCATCCCTGAGCCGGTGACGAACCGGTAGTCGCCGTGGTAGCGGCGGAGAGCCTCGACGAGCGCCGATGCCCGTTCGTCCGGGTACCGGTTTGCTGTCTGGAGAGCGTTCGCCGCCGCCTGTATTGTGGCGGGCGACGGCGGCCGGGGGTTCTCGTTGCTCGCGAGGCGGGCCACCCGGTCGATGCCGTGCTCGCGCGCGACGTCCTCCGCTTTCTTCGCGTAGGAGTAGCCGCTTGCGCCCGCGAAGCACGCCCTAATCAAACGCCGCATTAATGACACCGACAGCTGCGTCGATCTCCTCGTACGTGATCACCAGCGGCGGAATCAGGCGGAGGTTCCCGTCGGCGGCACAGTTGACGAGCACACCGTGCTCGGCACAGGTGCGCTGGATCTCCGCGCACCGGTCACCGACCGAGATGCCGATCATCAGGCCGCGTCCCCGCGGATTGTGGGGAGCAAGTTCTCTCATGAACCGCTTGCCCTTCCCGGGGATATCGGGGAGGACCTCCTCGATGACGCCGATCGTCGCGAGTGCCGCTGCGCAGGCGAGCGGCCCTCCGGCAAAGGTGCTGCCGTGCTCGCTCCTTCCAAACTCAAGCCCCTCGCGGGCGACGAGCGCGCCGATCGGAAAGCCGCTCGCGAGCCCTTTTGCGAGCGTGACGATGTCGGGGGCAACATTGGTGTGCTGGATGGCAAGCCACTTGCCGGTCCGGCCCATGCCGGTCTGCACCTCGTCGACGATCATCAGTGCGCCGGTGTCGTCGCAGATATCCCGGATACCCCGGAGGTAACTGTCGGGCGGGATCAGGACCCCCGCTTCGCCCTGGATAGGCTCGACGAAGACTCCGGCGGTATCCTTATCGACGGCACCCTGGAGGGCGTCGAGGTCGCCGTAGTCCACGAAGGTGCAGGCGGGCGAGAGCGGCTCGAACGGCTCCCGGATCTCGGGCTTATGGGTGACGGCGAGCGACCCGCAGGTCCTGCCGTGGAACCCGTGGGTAAACGCGACGAACTTCTTTCTTCCCGTCCGGACGCGGGCGAGTTTTATTGCGCCTTCGTTTGCCTCCGCGCCGGAGTTCGAGAGGAACGCCTTGCCAAGCCCCGTGATCCCCACGAGTTTCTCCGCAAGTTCCGCCTGGTTCGGGACGTAGTAGAGGTTCGAACAGTGGATCAGGCGGTGGGCCTGGTCGCAGATAGCCTCTACCACCTTCGGGTGGCAGTGGCCGGTGCTGCAGACCGCAATCCCGGCCACACAGTCGATATACTCCCGTCCCTGATCGTCCCAGACGCGCGACCCCGCACCGCGGACGATCTTCATCGTCCGGCCGAATGCGGGCATGTAGTAGCGTGCATCAAGCACCCGTGAATCTTCTGCCATGGTCTCACTCGTACTCGATCGTCGCGGGGGGTTTGGGGGTGACGTCGTAGACGACCCGGGCGACGCCGGGTATCTCGGCGGTGATCCGGGCTGCCATCCGCGCGAGGGTGTCGTAGGGCAGGGGCAGCGGGTCGGCGGTCATGCCGTCCCGTGACTGGACGGCCCGGACCGCGACGATCCAGCCGTGCAGCCGGATATCCCCTTTGACCCCGGTCCCGAGGCCGAGGAGCGCGGCAAAGCACTGCCAGGGTTGGTACTTCTCCACCAGGCATTCCTCGACGATGGCGTTTGCCTCCCGGACGATCGCGATCTTCTCTCTGGTCACCTCACCGAGCACCCGTACGGCAAGCCCGGGTCCCGGGAAGGGCATCCTGTGCTGGATCTCAGTCGGGAGCGAAAGCCCGCCGGCCACATCGCGGACCTCGTCCTTGTAGAGGTCGGCAAGCGGCTCGATGACGCCTTTGAACTTGATATCGAGGGGCATGCCACCCACGTTGTGGTGGCTCTTGATGCCCCCTTCGCTCTCGATGCGGTCGGGGTAGATCGTCCCCTGCAGGAGCATCGTCGCTCCCGTCCGCTTTGCCTCCCGCTCGAAGATCCGGATGAACTTCGCACCGATGGCTTTGCGCTTCTCTTCGGGATCGGTGATCCCGGCGAGCGCCTCGAAGAACTCATCCGCCGCATCGACGACGCGGAGGTTTGCATCGGCAAAGAGGGACTGTATCCGTTCGGTCTCTCCTTTCCGCATGAGGCCGGTATCCACGTATATCGGGACGAGCTGATCACCGATGGCACGGGTGGCCAGCGCCGCGCAGACCGACGAGTCCACGCCGCCGGAGAGTGCCATCACGACCTTATCTCCACCGGCAGTTTCGCGTATCTGCCGGACTGCCCGATCGATAAACTTCTCAATATTTACCATTCTGTTGTCTCACCTGGTCTGGGATGATATTTTATTCTTTTTGCATGCCTCTACAAAGCCGATGTAGGGCGGGGAGGGGTTTGTGGGGCTCGATTTGAATTCGGGGTGGAACTGTGTGGCGAGGTAGAAGGGGTGATCCGGGAGTTCGCAGACCTCCATCCTCTCTCCGCAGGAGCCCGAGAAGACGAGGCCTGCGTTCTCAAGGTCGGCGATGAACTTCGGGTTCACCTCGTAGCGGTGCCGGTGCCGCTCCACGATTGCGGTCCTGCCGTAGAGGCCGGCCACCCTCGTTCCCTCCTTGAGAACGACGTCGCAGTTCCCGAGGCGCATCGTGCCGCCGAGATCAGAGACCTCCTCCTGCTCGGGAAGGATGGCGATGACGTGCGCCCCGGGTCCCATCTCTTCGCTGGTGGCATCGGGAATGCCGAGGACGTGCCGCGCGTACTCGATCACCGAGAGCTGGAAGCCGAGGCAGAGGCCGAGGTAGGGTTTGTTGTTCTCGCGGGCATACTGTATCGCCCGGATCTTGCCTTCGATGCCGCGCTTGCCGAACCCTCCCGGGATCAGGATGCCGTCGACGTCGGCGAGGTCACGGAGTTCGAAGGTCTCCGCATCCAGCCAGCGTATGTTCACTTCGGTGGAGAGGGCTCTTCCGGCGTGCTTGAGCGACTCTTTGATGGAGATGTAGACATCCTCGATCCCGTACTTGCTGACGATGGCGACCGTCGCCCGGTTCGTGTACTCCTGCGAAACGACCCGGTACCATGCGGTGTCCGGGTCCTTGTTATCGAGGGCCAGGTAACTGCAGACGACGTCCGCAAGCCCTTCTTTCTCCAGTTCCACCGGGATCTGGTAGATGTCGGGGACATCCTTTGCGGAGACCACGGCCTTTGCCGGTACGTCGGTGAAGGTGGAGATCTTCTTCTTTGTCTGCGGGCTGATCACCTCGCTGCTCCTCCCCACGATGATGTCGGGCTGCAGCCCGAGTTCCCGCAGAGCCTTGACCGAGTGCTGCGTGGGTTTGGTCTTGAGGTCCCCCATGGTGTCCACCGGGACCAGGGTGACGTGGACCAGGATCATATCCTCGGGCGCAAGTTCGCCGTGCATCTGGCGAACCGCCTCGAGGAACGGCATGCTCTCGATGTCGCCGACCGTGCCGCCGACCTCCACCAGGCAGATCTCTGCCTCCTTGCCGCCGTTGACTTTCTCCTGCGCCGCACGGCTGATGCAGTGCTTGATCTCGTCGGTGATGTGGGGGATGATCTGCACGGTCGCACCGAGGAAGTCCCCGCGCCGCTCTTTCTCGATGACGTTCCGATACACCTTGCCCGTCGTGATGTTGTGGATCGACTTTAAGTTGATGTTCAAGAACCGTTCATAGTTGCCGAGATCGAGGTCGACCTCCCCACCGTCAGAGAGGACGAAGACCTCACCGTGCTGGGCGGGATTCATGGTGCCGGCATCGATGTTCAGGTACGGATCGATCTTCACCGCCGTCACCTGATAGCCGCGATTTTTTAAGAGGCGGCCGATAGATGCGGTGGTGATGCCCTTTCCGAGCCCACTCATGACGCCGCCGGTTACAACGATATACTTCAAACTCTCGTTCCCCTCCGGTTGCTCCAGATTCTCTATCTTATGTATGTGATCTTTGGTATTGAGAATGTATTGTTCCGGCAGTCCCCACGAATCGCTGCCGGCGTAATGGGCGGTTTTGCCGGCGTCCGCCGCAGCGCTACTTCCCGATGACGGCAAACGATGTCGATGTCCGGGTAAGAAGCGTGTCGTCTGCCGCGCTCCGGACCTCTCCGTCTGCAAACGCCACCCGGCGCCCTTTGCGGATGACCCTCCCGGTTGCGGCTATCGTCCCGGTGTTGACGCCTTTTATGAAGCTGGTGTGCTCGTCGATCGTGGCGATCTTCTCATCTTTTGAGAGAAGCGTATAGAGTGCAAGTGCAATCGCCTCGTCTGCGAGCGCCACGTAGACCCCCCCCTGGAGCCACCCGGCGCCGTTCAACATATCCGGCCGGACTTCCATGGTGAGGCTGGCGCACCCGTCGCCGTATTCACCCAGTTCTATTCCCATCAACTTAAAGAAGGGATTTATGTCCCTCCCTACCCGGTTTAGTTCGTCAATGTAGTCCACGTGACCACGCCCGTATGCGAGAGGGTTTGGAATCCGCCGGGATAAGCGTTGTGAATACCGTGCCTGATGCTGTATTTCATGCCTGTTGGCGGCCGTGTAATCGATCGAAGGGATCGCCACGCTATCCAGGTCGGGCCGGTGGCAGGGACCGTCTCGTTGTTGTTCCGGCAAAACCTCATCCTGAGCAGTTCCTCTCGAAAACGTGGACAATAAGGGCGAGGGGGCCCTCCGCCGCCGGTTGAGCCCCGGAGATCATATAAAAACAAATATCTCTTTCGCTCTCCACCAGTAGATGTATGGAAGATGCATGGCAGCCCGAAGCGCTCCGGAACAGGAGGCTCGAGCAACTCCGGGCTACCATGGACGATTACATCGTCAAGCATACCGACCAGGTGGAAGGGAACCTCCCGGTCTTCTTCGGGCACGTTGCCGCCACGCTCGACAAGACCTTTCCCGATCTGGACGACAGGACCTACGATGACTTCATCGATGCAACCACCTTCACGCTCGTCAACACCACGCGCGAGGCTCCTACAGTGGAGTTTCTCGAAAAGACCCTGCGGCATGCCATGGGGAACAAGCGGCGGAGAAAGGGGCGGGCAACCCTCGATGTGATTGTGGGCCTCAAACTGATCGATACCGGCAACTATTATCAGGCGATCGATTACCTTGCGCGCTACAGGAACTATGACGGCCGTATCAACGCGGCAATCGCCTACAGTTACTACGCCCTGTCCCTGGCAACGAACCGGAAGCAGGGTATTCGCCCCGACGATCTGGAACTTCATGCCCGTGAGGAGATGCTGAATCTCTCCCGGACCCGCGCCCCGCTCAACCGCCTCGGGGTCCTCGATCGCAAGGATACCCGGTTAAACTCGATCTTCTGGTTCATGCTGGATCTGGCGTTCACCTGGTTCCCGAGTGAACCGGAGTTCTACCGCATCGGTATCTCCTGGACAAAGCACGAAGGGGACGTCGAACGCCGCCAGAGCCTCCTTGCCCGCGCTATAGAGCGGTTCTCGGATAACAGGTTCTTCCTGACGGAGGCGTTCAACACCCGCGTAGAACTGCGCAACGGGGGCGATGCCGCCGCGATTGTCAAACAGATGATGCAGCAGTATCCCGACGACCACGAGCCACTCTACTTCGGGATGAAACTCGCCATTCTCGGAGGACAACCGAGATCCTACGCGAGTTTCCGAAAACTGGCGCTCTTGAAAGCATTTCCCCGGCACCTGCTTCTGCTGCTCGATGCCGTGCTCGAGGTCATGTGCAACCACAAGACCGAGAGTTACCTCTGCTTTGAGGAGGCAAAGAAGGTTTCCGGGCGGGATTACTACATCACAGCGCTGGAATACATCCTCCGCGACTTCATCGAAGGAGATGAAGACCGGGCGAAACGGGCGAGATCTGCTTTCTTCACGAGCGTCGACCAGTACTGCACGCAGGCCCTGAAGATTAAGGAGGAGTGATGAGTGGCCGCGTACCCCCCGACCCGGTAATATGCAATCCCGCGTCTCATCTCCGGATAGCCCGTTACCCCTTCACCTCTGCTGAATTCACGGTAATTCTCAGAATGTGCCGTTAAAACGACCCATCTCGATGATGGAGCAGAAAGGCATAACGATGAATATATCTGTCGCGACAGGGAAAACTTCCTACGAAAAGCGCTTCCGGGCCCCAATAGGCAGATACACCGGGGAGGATCGGTTACGATGACGGGAAACAATACTACACGAGACACCGGGAGGGGAGCATCCGGGACCGACGGCGTCGGGGGATCGCCGTACCTCAGAGAGGATGTCTGCCTCTCCATCCTCCGTGAAGCGCCGGACGGACTCGTTCTGGTGGACGGCAAGGGCGAATGCCGATACCTGAACCCGGCGTTTACCCGGATCACCGGGTATACCCGGGAGGATGTCCCGACCCTGAACACGTGGTTCGAACGGGCCCACCCAAACCCGGCATACCGGCAGAAGGTGCAGGATCTGGGGCAGGAACTGCTCCAGGGCGACCGAAACACTCTGGTCGCCAGCGTGGTCTGCCGGGATGGAAAGGTGCGTGATCTCGAGATCCGGCGGGCGCCGGTCGAGGGAAGCTGCATCCTGCTCACGGTCCGGGACATCACCGAGCAGGTCCTGACCGAGGAGCACCTCAGGCAGGCTACATCCGAACTGACCGCGGTGATCGAGGCATTTCCCGATCTCTTCCTCAGGTTGAACGCCGACGGGACGATCCTCGACTCCAGAGCCGGCAGGCTGGCGGAGACGTCGCTGGTATCCCGGGCACTGCTCGGCCGGCGGGTGCAGGACCTGCTCCCCGCCGGGGTAGGCGAGGTGCTCGGGGATGCACTGCAACAGGCGGCCCGGACGAATGCGCCTGTCGCACCCCTGGAGTTCTGTCAGATGGAGGCCGGAGAGACCCGGCATTACGAGGCCCGCGTTGTACTGCTGTGTGAGATGCACCTGATGGTCATCATCAGGGAGATCACGGAGCGGAAAGAGGCGGAGCAGGAACTGCATCGGCACCGCGAGCACCTCGAGGAACTGGTCGCGGAACGAACCGCAGAACTCGAGCATGCGAACCAGCAGCTCGAGCAACTCCTCTCCTCCATCGAGATGACCGAGAGGAGAGCCGCGGAGGAGTGGCTGGATTCATCGATCCAACAGGACACCCTGAATCCGGCCGAACCTGGGGGGGCAAGGCTCACCACCGATGTTGCCGGGACGGTCGTCATCGTCAGCCCGGAGGCCGAGCACCTGACCGGCTATGCCGGGGAAGAACTGGCCGGAAGACCGGTGTGGTCTCTTTTTTCCGGCAGCAATGTCCACGATATCCTCTCGGAGGAGGTGCTGGGGCGGGGCAGGTCGACAGCGTGCTCGGAGGGGGCTGTACTCGTGCGATGTGACGGTTCAGTGCAGGCGGTCCAGATCTCCGCCGACCCGATCATCGATGCCATGGGTTTCGTGATCGGCATGGTCTGCACGATTCGGAAGTTATAAGGGTGGGCGGTCAGAGCCGAAAGCCGTAGGACTCCGGGTGCACCGGCCCCGGGTCCTGGGGTGCCACGGTGACTCCTACCTGGTCGGAGTAGAACCCGAGCCCTTCGAGGGCGGAGAGGAGCACCTTCTCCGGCGTGTTATTGATCTCGCTTACATGGGCGAGCATCGCCATGTGGATCTGGTCGGCAAGCCTCTGCAGGCAGCGGGCTGCATCAGGGTTCGAGAGATGCCCGCGCTTCGACCGTATCCGGCTCTTTAAATACGCAGGGTATGGGCCGGTCTCAAGCATATCGGGACAGTGGTTGCTCTCCAGGAGAATGGCGTCGCAGGATGCGAGCCGGTCGAAGATGGAGGCGGTGACGGTGCCGGTATCGGTGCAGCATCCGATGCGGAGGTCCCCTTCAGCGATGGAGAACCCGCAGGGTTCCCGGGCGTCGTGGGAGGTCGCGAAGGGCTCGACCGAGAAGTCGCCCACACAGAACGGCTCTCCATACCTGCACCGCCGGACCTCTGCCGGCGTCGGCCCGCATTTTTCGTTGAACGCCTCCAGCGTGCCGCCGGTCGCGTAGATGGGCACGCCGAGCCTCCTTGCCAGGACGTCGACTCCCCGGATGTGGTCGATATGCTCATGGGTGACCAGGATCCCTTCGATCAGCGTTGCATCGGCGCCGGCATTTGAGAGGCGGCGAAGGGTCTCGCGGGCGGAGAGCCCCGCGTCAACGAGCAGCGCACCCCGCTCCCCTCGCAGATAGGAGCAGTTTCCCTTGCTCCCGCTGGCGAGGACTGTCAGTTCCATTGTAGAAATGGTGGTCTGTGCGGGTATTTAAGGCCGCGTCGGGGAACCATGCGGGACAGGTCCCATGGTTCCCGGCACCGTACTCAGTCCTGCATCGCCCTGACGACGTGGACCGACTCCGGCGCAAACGAGACCGTGACCCGGCTGCCTTCCCGGATATCGAGACCGTCCACCGCCTTCCAGGAGAGGACGGACGAGAGCGCGAACCCGCAGTCGACCGTCACCTTGCTGAACGGGCCGCGTGGCACGATGGAGGCTACGGTGCCGGGAAGAATGTTCCCGTTGAGAGCACTCCTCCCTCCGGCCGCCGGGGCGATCCGCAGGTCCTCCGACCTGATGCAGAGGCAGACCTCTTCCCCCCGTTTAAACGACGACACGGCCCGGACCTGGACGCCGCCGATATCGACCACCGAGGCGCCGTCTCCGCCGTCGACGACGGTACCGTCGACGACGTTCTCGGTGCCGACGAACCGGGCGACGTCCCGGTTCGCCGGTAAGGTGAAGACTTCCCGGGGCGTCCCCACCTGTGCAAACCCCCCGTTCATCAGCACGCCGATCCGGTGGGCGAGCCGCTGCCCCTGGTACATGTCGTGGGTGGAAAAGAGGATCGTCGTGCCGAGGTCGCGGTTGATCCGGATGACCAGGTCCTCGATCGTCTCTACCGAGACCGGGTCGAGGTTCGCGGTCGGTTCGTCCATTAAGAGGATTTCCGGCTCGATCACCATCGCCCGTGCAAGAGCCACCCGCTGCATCTCCCCGCCGGAGAGCGTCCGGGCCCGTCGCTCTCCGTAGCCGGCAAGCCCGACCACATCGAGGGCGTCCCGGGTCTTCTTACGGATCGCCCCCTCGCTCACGCCCCTGAACCGGAGCCCGACGGCGACGTTCTCGGTGACCGTCGTGTTGAAGACGGCAGGCTTCTGGAAGACCATCCCCATCATCCGGCGGATGGAGAGGCTTTTGTCCTGTTCCCTGTGGATGTCGGTGCCGCCGATCCGGATCGCTCCTCCCGTCGGGGTATCGAGGAGGTCGATGAGGCGCAGCAGGGTCGACTTCCCGGCCCCGCTCGGCCCGATGATGGCGAAGATCTCTCTCCGCTCGACGCGCACGGTGACGCCGGCAAGCACCGCCGCATCACCGAACCGTTTTGAGACGTTTGTAAGTTCAATCATGCGATCACCGGTGCTGCACCGTGGTTATGGCGAGATTGACGCCAAGGGCTATGATGAGGAGGATTATCCCGAGCGCAATCGACTGAGGGATGTTTCCCATCGATGTCTCAAGCGATATCGCGGTCGTCAGGACCCGGGTTGAACTCCCAAACGACGACGCCATGATGTTGCCGCCGACGAGGATCGCCGCTCCTACTTCGGATATTGCCCGCCCGAACCCGATCGCGACGGCCGCGAGGATTGCAAACCGGGCCTCCTTCATGATGTTCACGAGGAACTGGAGACGCGTTGCCCCGAGCGAGTGGAGGGTGTCCTTGAGGACCGGGTCGACTCCCGAGAGTGCGGAGATCGTGAGCCCGATCATGATCGGCAGGATGAGGACCGTCTGCGCGATGATCATGGCGGTCGGGGTGAAGAGCAGCCGCAGAAAGCCGAACGGCCCGACACGGGATATGAGCAGGAATATGAGAAGCCCGACGATGACCGTCGGCAGGGAGTAAAGCGTCTGGATCAGGTTGATCAAGCCCTTTTTACCGGGGAAGATCCCGAAGTTGATCGCGGCGCCGAGCGGAACGGCGATCAGGGTGGCGAGCACGGTTGCCGTGAATGAGACGACGATGCTTCTTGCGGCGATGGCCATTACGTCGGGGTCAAGCGTGACGATGAGCCTGATCGCCTCCGTGAAACCCTCGATGATCTCGTACATGCTCTGCACCTAAGTGTGGTCTGCCGGGGGCAAAAAAGGGGTAGGAGTTAAGGCCGGATCACAGAACCGGCTCCGTCACTTCAGCCTGCGTCACACCGATCTTCTCCCAGTCGTTCTGGGCGGCATAGAAGAGCGGCTGGCCGTACTGGTCGACACCGAAGGAGGCGATCTCCTTCTGGACATCGTCGGATATCATGAAGTTGACCCAGTCTTTCGCGACGGTGCTGTTGATATCGGGGTACTTCTCCGGGTTGATCTGCATCGCGGAGTAGACGTTGAGCAGGATGTCGCCCTCGTCCACGAGCGTCACGAGATCGAGGTCGCCCTTGTAGGCAAGGTAGGTGCCGATATCGGAGAGGGTGTAGGCCTGCTTCTCGTTCGCCATCGTCAGGGTTGCACCCATGCCCGTCCCGGCCTCCTGGTACCAGTCGCCGGAGCCCTGCACGTCCGCGGAGTAGTTGAACCCGGCTGCCTTCCAGATGGCCTTCTCCTTGGAGTGCGTGCCCGAGGCGTCACCGCGCGAGACGAAGACAACATCCGATCCGTCGGCCATTCCAGTCTCCCGGATGGTGGTGAACGCCGCTTCAGGCTGCATGCCCTTGATGCCTGCCGGGTCGGACTCGGGTCCGACGACGACGAAGTAGTTGTAGGCGAACACGCGCCGGTTGATTCCATAGCCGTCGGCGAGGAAGGCATCTTCACGGGCACGGTCGTGCACCATCAGGACGTCCACGTCGCCGTTCTGTCCGTACTCGATCGCCTTGCCGGTTCCGGCGGAGACGATCAGCACCTCGGCGTTGTACTGCTCCTCGAAGATCGGCGTGAGGCGTTCGAGGAGCTTGGTGTCGTAGAGGCTCGTCGTCGTAGCGATACGGAGCTGCTGCTTATCTGCGGGGGTCGGGTCGGTCGTCGTCCCGGTACACCCGCAGATGAGCAGGAGGGCGACCATGACGGCCGCAACGGCAAAAAGGGTTCGTCTTTGCATAGTTATCAATCAGGTATCGGAATACTTACATTTAAACTGTATTGGTTTACTCTAAAATCAAGTTTATTAAGGTAACTATGTTTACATGTCGGGGAGGTAAATGATAAAATATAAATTGAAGGCCGTGGCCTTCCGGCCCGCTTCTCACCCGATCACGATATCGCGATACGCGTCGCCGTCCGCTTCGACAAAAAGGACCGCCTCCCCGCCGACGCAGGCGGGCTTTGGGAACTTCCGTAAGCTGACGATGCCGTCGCTGACTGCCGCCCCGCCCCGGGTCTCCACCCGGTCGACGCCGGAGGCGAGGATTGCGGCGATTGTCTGGTTGCCGCGGAGGTCCCGGGTCGTTCCTTTCTGAACGAACCGGCCGTCGTTTCCGGATGCCGCGAGGCCGATGCCGGCAAGCGCACCGATGACGCCGTCTTCGGTGCCGCCGAGCCCTTCAAGACGGATCCCTGCCTGCCGGGCGAGTGAGCGCGCCTGCTCCTGTGTCACGACAGTCTTCTTCGCAGAGAACCCGAAGAGGCAGAGGTCGGTGCCGATGTCCTGGTCGGCGGCGACGCAGATCCCCGGATCGCTTCCCTCGATGAAGTCGGCGAGCATCAGTTCCTTTGCCGTCGCGAATACGTCGGCCGCGGCCCTGTTCTCTGCTTCCCGGATGTGGATGACCGCAGAGCTGTTGTGAGAGGTGTAGGGTATAGCAGGGTGGACAAAGAGCTGGTGCCGGGTCACCCCCGTCACCGTGTACGACCGGGCGAGTTCTGCTGCAATCGTGCGGGCGAGCCGTCCGGTTCCCCGGGACTCGCGGGTGTCGGTGTCGTCGATGCCAAGGTAGAGGGTCATGTTATCGCTCGTGCTCTGTACTGATCCACCCACAAAACTAAATAATACTTCTCCGGGGTCAATCAAAAGATGTTGACTCCGGGGCCGTCAGGCCCGGATGATCGTGCCGACCCGCTCCCCGTTGATGGCTTTCGTGATGTTCCCCGGCACGTGGGCGTTCACCACCTTGATCTCCGTGATGTTGACGGCGTCGCGGAGGAGCTCGACCGCCATCGGTTCGAGCACCATATCCTCCATCTCCATCTCCAGGAGCTCGTCGGCCGTGATCTCCGGGATGAACTCAGCGTCGGGGTTCACAAACGGGTTTTCCGTGTAGAGGCCGTTCACGTTCTTTCCGAGGATGCAGTTCTTCCCGCCGACCACCTCGGCCATCAGGAAGGCGCCGGTATCGGTCCGGTGCGGCGGGATGCTCCCGAGTTTCGGCGGATGCTCGTAGAGCCCGTAGGGCGGGGTGCCCTGGACGACCGGGAGCATCCCGAGGGATATGAGCGAGGGGAGGTTTAAGAGGTCGGTGGTGTGGATCCGGACACCGTTGTACTTCGAGAAGAGGATGGACATCATGATCGCGTTCTGCTCGCTGATCTTGCCTGCCAGTTCCGCAAGCACCCCCGTCGGCATACCGAGATCGATCCCGACGTCGAGGATGTGCCGCACCCGGACGCCGCCGCCGGTGGCGACCAGGATCTTGTTGTTCCGGGAGAGTTCCCCGATCTCTTCGACCAGCGGGAAGATCACCTCCTTCCCGTAGTCGATGACCCCGTGGCCGCCGATCTTGACGACGTTTAACTCCGGCATGATCCTGACCTGCCGACCGCTTCTGGTCTCGCGGAGCAGGCCCCGCCGGACAAGGCTCTCACCGCGGAACCTCGATTCCATTTCAAACCGTTCTGCCATGTTAACCCTTGCTTCTATGTGAAGGAAAACATTAAGTAACTTTGTGACATACCAGCAGGTATACCACCTGGTAGGAGATGAAAACACCATGAAGATCTATGCACGAGAACGCCAGAAAGTCGGCACCGGCGTGAAGCAGCCCCGGTTCCGCGTCGTCGCCGTCGTCGAAGAGAAGAGTGAAGAGAAGCACGTGAAGATCGAGGGGACCCACTTCCGCAAAGTAGAACTCGAACAGATCGCAAAGGATCTCGGGGCGGAGGTCGTCTATCTCGAGGAGATGCCCGAAGAAGAGCGGGGCGAGAAGAAGAAAGAAGAGGCGTAACCAGACCGACCCCCTTTTTTGCACCGGGCGCGAGTACTTCTACGATCGGATGTCCACACACGAACATGACGATATAATCGAGGCGGCCGCGAGAATCCTCCTCGAAGAGGACCGGTGCGTAACCATCGGTTTTTACCCGGGCGGCATCGCCATACGTTTCCCCACGACCCGGAAACTTGCCGAGCACCTCGGGATCCCCCATTACTACGTCCTCCCCCGGTTCGGGGCGATGGAGCGTGACGGCCTGATCCGCCGGGTGGAGCGGGTCGGGATCTCCACCACGGCCGCGGGGACAGAGCGGCTCCTCGCGCTCATGGCGGAGCGGCACGGCGAGCGTGTGGAAGAAGTCCTCGGCGCCGGGGTCTTTTCGGCGCTGCAGGCCCGCAGGAGTCAGGCCCCTTCCGGAGCACCGGAAGGGTAGACGTGGGCCGCCGAAGGCCGGAAGGCAAGGTAGACGGCATCGCCCCTGGCGACATCGGCTTCCTCGAACCCCTGCCGGGTCAGCGTCACCCGGAATGGGACACTCGCGTCGACGGAGACCCTGACCAGCCCCCCGTTCTGCCGCACCGAATCGATGCGCCCGAAAAAGACGTTCTTCCCGTTCTGCGGCAGGGCTGCTTTCGAGAGGAGGATATCCTCCGGCCGGATTGCAACGGAGACCGGGCCGGGCACACAACTCTCCACCCGTATCCGGATATCCCCCACCCTGACGGTCCCGTCGGGCGACCCCTCTCCCCGGAAGAGGTTCTCCACCCCGACAAAGCCTGCGACGAAGTCTGAGTTCGGCCTCCGGAAGATCTCCTCCGGCGTCCCGACCTGAACCACGTCGCCGCCGTGCATGATCGCCACCCGGTCGGCGAGGTCGAAGACCTCCTCGAAGTTATGGGTGATATGGATGATCGTCGTCCCGGTGGCCTCGTGGATCCGCGCGAGTTCCACCCGCAGGCTCTCGCGCGTCTTCACGTCCAGAGCAGAGAGCGGTTCGTCCAGCAGCAGTGCGTCGGGTTCCATCACCAGCGCCCGGGCAATCGCCGCCCGCTGCTGCTCGCCGCCGGAGAGCGTGCCCGGGTAGCGGTGGAGCAGGTGGCCGATGTCCAAGAGGTCCGCGCTCTCCTGCACCTTCCCGCGGATGAACGCGGGATCGGCGCGGCGTGACTTCAGTCCGAAGCCGATGTTCGCCTCGACAGTCAGGTGCGGGAAGAGCATGTAGTCCTGGTAGACCATGCCGATGTTCCTGTCCCTGGCCGGCACATCCGTGATGTCCCGGCCGTTAAGGAGGATCCTGCCTGCATCGGGGTTGTAGATCCCGGCGATCGTCTCGAGGAGGATCGTCTTTCCCGCTCCGGTAGGGCCGAGGATGATGAAGTACTCCCCGTCTCCGATCGAGAGCGAGACGTCTGTTAGCGAAAATTCGCCGAGGTTTTTTGACACAGAATCGATGATAAGCATGGGTATACCTCCTCAATAGACGTGCGTGGCTCCGCTGTAGCGCTCGAAGACATAGAGCGAGATGATCGAGATTACAATGAGGATCGTCGCTGCGGAGATGGCGTACTCGAGCTTTCCGGTGGACATGTTCAGGAAGAGCGAGAGCGGGAGCGTCTCGGTCTTCATCCGCGTTGCGCCGGCAAGCATCAGCGCGGCGCCGAACTCGCCGATCCCCTTCGACCAGGTGATCACCGATCCGGCAAGGAGGCCGTTTGAGGACATGGGGAGCGTGACCCGCCAGAAGGCCTGGGCGTCGGTGCATCCGAGCGTCTTTGCCACGTGCTCGTAGCGGGGGTTGATGCTCTGGAACGTCGAGCGGGTCACCCGGAGCATGTAGGGCAGGTTCACGAAGAACTGGGCCACGATGATCCCGAGCGGTGTAAAGACGAAGGCGAGCCCCATCGCATCAAGCGACTTGCCTATCGGGGATACGCCGAAGAAGAGGAGGAGCCCCACGCCGGCCACGAGCGGCGGGAGCGCCATCGGGATGTCCATCACCATGTTCATCAGGGATTTGCCCGGGAACGTGTAGCGGGCGAGCGCATAGGCAACCGGCACGGCGACCAGGATGCAGAGGAGCGTGGAGATGACGGACGTGATGATCGAGAGCCTGATCGCAAACTGGATCTCTTCGGAGAGGAGGCACTCGATAAGGACACTCGCCGGGGAGTGGGTGACCACCCCGATGAGGACCAGCACGATGAAGGCGGTGATGAGGAGGGCGACCGCTATGGTCACCATCTGGAAACGGGAGACGTTACCCTTGCTCATGAGGACTCCTCATGCTCCCGGAGGTCCTTTGGCGAGAAACTCCGGACCTTCACCTCCTCGATATGCCGCGCGTCGACCCAGCCGCTCCTGACCTCGTCGCGGTGGTCGAACTGGCGGACGTAGGGTTTGATGTCGAGAAGCGGCGTGCCGTCCAGCACGTCGATGCCGCGAACCCGGACGGTGCTGTCCTCGACGGCAATGACTTCGACGAGGGAGATCCCGATCGGGTTCGGGCGGCTGAAATGGCGTATGGCAAAGATCCCCCGCTCTTTGCTGCCGTCAACGAACGGACGCTGGAGCAGACGGAATCCGTCTGCCCGGTGGAAATGGTAGAGAAGGTGGATGTGAGAGAACCCCTCGATCCCCTGCAATCCTTCGGCATACTCGGGAAAGACCTCGATCGTCCCCTCCGCTTCGGAGAAGATGCTCTGGATGGGCGTGGTGTCCTGGTCGGTAAACGGTGAGTGAATGGTTCCGATGATCTGGTAGGTGACTTCCATGCGACTTCTCCTTTGTTGGTCCCCTCAGGGCTTGACGCCCGTGTAGGTCTCGTTCGGGTAGGTGATGAAGCCGTGGCTGGTAAAGATCGCCTTTCCTTCTTCGGAGGCGACGAACGCGGTGAACTGCTCCGCCTCATCGGGGTGCTCAGAGGACGTCAGCACCCCGATGGGGACGATCTTCACCAGGTTCTCCTTGTTCGGGATGTAGATGAGGTCCATCTTCTCCGGCACGTAGAGGTCCTCCCAGATGATGCCGACGTCGGCCTGGCCCATGGAGAGGTAGACCAGCAGTTCGTTCACCGTGCCGCTGCGGGTCACGACGTTCTTCTCCACATCACTGAGCAGCTTGTTCTTCTCCAGGAGTTTGTCGGTCAGCTGCCCGATGGCGGTGGCGGGGTTGTCGCCGAGAGCCACCCGGACACCGGGTTTTGCGAGATCCGCGAGGGACGTGATGTTGGCCGGGTTGCCCTTCGGGACGGCGATGACCGGGATGTGATAGACAACGAGGGACTCATTCCCGACCAGCCCCATCTTGCGGGCAGAATCGAAGTAGGCGGTCGCGCCCGGCATATAGACGTCGCCCATTCCCGTCAGGTTCATCTGGGTGAGCAGGGTGTTCGATCCCCCGAAGACGAAGTTGATCGGGATGCCGGTCTCGTTCGTGAAGGTCATCGCGATCTCGTCCATCGGTTCCCGCATGCCCGCGCCGCAGTAAACGAGCAGCTCGGGTTTTGTCGTGTCGCCCGCCGCCGGCGTATCAGCGGTGGTTCCGGTGCAGCCGCATGCAAAAGCAGCGGCTGCTGCAACAAGCAGTGCAGTGATGAGAAGCAGGTGCGCTTTCATAGGGATTATTACTCAATGAGGCAAAATAAGCGTTTACATTGACCCTGTTGATAATTAAAGTAAATTAACTATGCATTTCCGATGAAAAATTAACTCAAAAACATTTATGGAGGGGAAGTACCCTTCCACAATCCCCAAAAAGGAGAGGAGATATACAAAGAGAGTGTCTATGGCGGAGAGCACCGGAACGGAGGAGAGAGGCATCCGGATCACCCTCGAGGAGGTCGCCGGAGCCGTCGGCGACTTCGGCACCATCTTCCCCATCCTGCTCGGTGTCGCCATCGTCTGCCCGGACGTGAACGTCAGCCACTTCTTCCTCTTTCTCGCCGCCTGGTTCATCATCACCGGGCTCTACTACCGCCTTCCCATTCCTATCGAGCCGATGAAGGCGATCGGGGCCATCGTCATCGCCGAAGGACTCTGCGCCGGCGAGATCGTGGCATCGGGGATCGTCGTCGGCGTTCTCTTCCTCCTGCTCGGCCTCGTCGGCGGCATGACCTGGCTTGGGGACCGGATCCCCAAAAGCGTCATCCGGGGCGTCCAGGCAGGGCTCGCGCTCCTCCTTCTCCGGACATCGTTCAACTATATCGTCACCGACGTCCTGGTTGCGGCCATATCCATCGGGATCATCCTCGCCTTCTTCGTCGCGTCGCAGCGGACCCGGATCCCCGACGTCTCCGCCCTCCTGGTCCTCATCATCGGGCTTGCCGCCGGGATCGCCGTGCAGGGGATGCCGCCGTTCCACCTGATGCCCCTCCCGACCCTCGTCATCCCGATGCCCTCAGACTTCATAGCCGGGACCTGGGACCTCGTCCTCCCGCAGATACCGCTCACGCTCGCGAATGCAATCCTCGCCACATCGCTCCTCACCTACGACCTCTTCCCGAAGAAGGGCGTGGACCCCGACCGGCTCTCCCGGACCATCGGCGCCATGAACCTGATCTCGACGCCGCTCGGGGGGTTCCCCATGTGCCACGGTGCCGGGGGGCTTGCCGCCATGTACCGGTTCGGCGCGAGGACCGGCGGAGCCAACATCATCGCCGGCCTCTTCATCCTCGTATTCGCCGTCGCCTTCGCCCCGCCGGAGGTGCTGACCCTCATCCCCTTCGGGGTCTTTGGGGCGCTCCTGGTCTTCGTGGCGCTCGAGCTCGGGAAGCACAGCGCGAAGACGGAGTCTTACCTGGTCACGGGCGTCATCGCCGTCCTCACCCTCGTGGTCGGCCTCACGGTCGCGTTCGTTGTCGGGATGGTCCTTGCCTATGCGCTGCAGTGGTGGGCAGGAAGGCGGTGGTCCGGAACCTGAAGGCACGGTTCTGTTGAAACCCTCTTTTGGGTCTTCATCCTACCCCGATGAGGTTGGTGTGAGTCCTGTTTGTCCCTGGGATCACCCCTCGGGCATGTCCCCATGCAAGTGTACCGTAGTGGCCTGCGCAACCCGGTGGAAAGCCGTGTCCCAGGACGCCTCTGGATTGCGACCATCTGGAGCAAACAGGTGGGGTTCAACAAAGCCGAAGATGCTGAAACCCAGGGTTCATCTGGTCAGGTGGGATACGGATGACGGACTCATGGACACCGTCACCGCACCCGGCCTCATCGCCGGCTCGCTCACAACGCTCTCGTTCGCACCGCAGGTCGTCCGGGCGTGGCGCACGCGGTCGACCGCCGACCTCTCGTTTGCGATGCTTGTCGTCTTCCTCGCGGGCGTCCTGCTCTGGCTCGCTTACGGGATGGTAAAAGAGGATGTCGCCGTCGTCGCGGTGAACATCGTCACCGCCGTCCTCATCGGCCTGATCCTCTCGCTGAAGACGAGGAACGGATGACGTGGATCGCCGTCGCCTTGACCGAGAGGGTTACGGGGGTCCCCGGAACAAGGGAGAGGTCGCGCACTGACCGCCGCGTCAGGACCGCGGTCAGGATGACGCCGCAGTCCACCTTCACCTCGGCGACGGGGCCGTTCTCCGCGACCGAGACGACCGTCCCGGCCATCGTGTTCCGGGCGCTGGAGCGGCGTTCGTCCCCGACGACGAGGACGACGTCGTCGGCCCGGATGCAGAGGGTGACCTCCTCGCCCGCGGCGGCCTCCGTCACCGCCTCGAAGGCCCGCCCCCCGGCATCCACCGTCGCGTGCCCGTCCTCGTTTGCCGTCACGGTCCCGTCCAGGATGTTCCCCATCCCGACGAACGAGGCGACCTCGCGGCTCTTAGGCGTGTTCAGGACAACTTCGGCCTCCCCTTCGTCCACGAGGGTTCCGTCGATGATCACCGCCACCCGGGTGGCGAGGAGGTGCGCCTCCCGGCGCGAGTGGCTCACCTGCACGATGGTGAGGCCCTCCTCCCGGTGGAGACGCCGGAGGTCGTCGATGAACTTCTCCTGCGTGACGGGGTCGAGGGCCGAGAGCGGTTCGTCGAGGAGGAGGATATCGGGTTTTACCGCGACGGCCCGCGCGAGAGCCGCCCGCTGCTGCTCCCCGCCGGAGAGTGTTCCCGGGTAGCGGTCGGCGAGATGGAATATCCCGAACCGTTCGAGGAGGCCGGCAACCCCACTCCGGGCCTCTTCCTTCCGCATCCCCCGGACCCGGAGGCCGTAGGAGACGTTGTCGGCGACCGTCATGTTCGGGAAGAGCGAGTAGTCCTGGTAGACGAGGGCGACCCCCCGCTTCTCCGGGGGGAGAGCGGTGATCTCCTCGCCCCGGAGGAGTATGCGGCCCCGCTCCGGCCGGTGGAGGCCGGCGATCGCCTCAAGAAGGACTGTCTTCCCCGCTCCCGACGGTCCGACGATGAAGTAGTAGTCGCCCTTACCGATGGCAAGGCTGACGTCCTTCAAGCGAAACGAGCCGAGCGCGAGCGAGACCCGGTCAAACGCGATCATCGTACCTCCCCATGAACCGGGTCATCCGTCTGAGAAGGTAGAAGACCCCGAAACTGATCAGGATGACCGTAAACGCGATGCTCCTGCTCGTCTGAATGCCGTCCGTCGTGAAGGAGTAGTAGATCAGCGTCGATATGATGAACGGGTAATAAGCAATCATGATGACGCCTGCAAACTCCCCGATCGCCCGCCCCCACGCGAGGATGGCCCCGCTGTACATGTGCCGGAGGCTTAAGGGGAGCGTGACGGTCCGGAAGGTGGTGAAGGTGCCGGCACCGAGCGTGCGGGCGACGTTCTCCAGGTGGACGGGCACCTTCTCAAACCCCTCCCGCATGGTGTTGATGAAGAACGGCGAGGCGACGAAGAGCATCGCGATCACCGTGCCCGGATAGGCGTCCTCGAACGCAAGCCCGATCTCCCCAAACGGCGCTCCGAGCCATCCCCGTCGCATGAAGAGGAGGTAGACGAGCAGGCCCGCCACGGTGTGCGGCAGGATGAGGGGGATGTCGACGATGCTCTCGACGACCCCTTTGAAGCGGGAGGGACGGGACCGGGCGAGGACGTAGGCGAGGGGAGTCCCGAAGAAGACGAGGAGGAGGACGGCGTTTGCCCCTGCACAGAACGTGAGGAGAATGGACCCGATAACCTCCGACGAGGTTGCCACCTCGATGAGGTGAGCCGGATTGGCAAGCTCCGCCGTCGCCATGTTCGCGATCGCGAGCACCGTGATCCCGACGAGCAGCCCGCCAAGGATGCAGAACCCGATGGTGCACCAGTCTACGTAGCGCTTCCGGTTCTCTTTCCACCGGGTGAGGGATGCCTCCCTGCCGCCCCGGAGGAGACCGCCTGAAATGACTCTGGTCTTCATGTCCTTATGTTGTTGGTGCTCCGGCTTTCGGGCGGAGCGATTGACATGAGGACGATTGACGGCGGCCTGATGTAAGAGTATCGTTTTTTACGCGGATTAACCCGTGTCCGTTAACTTCCCACCCTCTGCCTGCGGGATCAGGTGCACCGCCTTCGCCTGGAGGGAGACCCAGACCTCTATCCCCTCACGAAGCCCGAGGGTCTCTGCCCTCCTCGCGGTCACCAGTGCGACGAGATCGCACCCGCAGTGCACCGTCACGTTCACGAACGGGGCCGTAGGCTCGATGGCGGTAACCGTGGCGGGAAAGAGGTTCTCCGCCTCCTCGTGCCCCGGTTCCCTCCGGTGCAGGGAGATGTCTTCGCCCCTGACGATCATCTCGACTTCGTCGGCGGGCGGGGGGGTTGTCGAGAGGATCTGCTTCCCCCTCGCCTCGACCACGGTGAGACCGTCGCTCCGGGAGACGACCCGGCCGGGGACGATGTTCTGGACGCCCACGAATCGGGCGATCCGTCGGTCTTTGGGCTCGTGGAATATCTCGCGGGAAGCTCCCGTCTGGGCGATCATGCCCTCGAGCATCACCCCGACCCGGTGGGCGAGACGCTGCCCCTGCGCCAGATCGTGGGTGCTGATCACGACGGTCATGTTGGCCTCGCGGTTCAGCCTTGTTACGATCGCCTCGATGGTGGCGGTCGACGTCGGGTCCAGGTTCGCCGTCGGCTCGTCCAGGAAGAGGATCTCGGGGTCGGTCACGAGCACCCTCGATAGCGCCACCCGCTGCTGTTCGCCGCCGGAGAGATCGGTCGCCCGGCTCTTGATGTAGCGCGAGAGCCCGACGGCTTCGAGGGCATCCTTCACCTTCCGGTCGATGTCGTCGCGGGGAGCACGGCGGTAGCGCAACCCCATCGCGACGTTGTCGTAGACCGATGCGTTGAAGACGATCGGCCTCTGAAAGAGCATCCCCATCCGGCGGCGGAGGTCGAGCCAGCTACCGCGATCCGCGATCGTGTCGATCCCGAAGACCGAGAGTTCCCCCTCGTTCGCGGGCTCGATAAGGTCGAGGATCCGGAGAAGCGTGCTCTTCCCGGAGCCGCTCGGGCCGATGAGCCCGAGAATCTCCCCTTCCCGGACCGAGAGGTCGACGTCGTGCAGGACTTCAAGGTTGCCGTAGGATTTTTTGATGTCGTGTGCCTCGATGATCGCCATGGTATCACCGCCGCTGCACCAGGGAAAGGACGATATTCACCCCGAGCGCCACCCCGAGGAGGATGATCCCGAGTGCAATCGAGAGGGAGTAGTTTGCCATCGATGTGTTGAGCGCGATCGCGGTGGTGAGGACGCGGGTGGCGCCTCTGATGTTGCCGCCGACGATCATCACCGTCCCGACCTCGGCGATCGCCCGCCCGAAGCCCAGGAGGACGCCGGCCATGACGGCGAACCGGGCCTCCGCGATGATGGTCATGACCGTCTGGAGCCTGCTCGCGCCGAGCGCGGTGATCGTGTAGCGCTTGTCCCGGTCGATCCCGGAGAGCGCCGCGACCGTCAGCCCCATCAGGAGCGGGATGATAAGGATCGTCTGGGCGACGATCATGCCGCCGGGGGTGTAGAGGAGGCGGAGGAACCCGAAGGGGCCGATGTTCGAGAGGAAGAGGAACACGAGCAGGCCCACGATGACCGTGGGGAGCGCGTACAGTGTCTGCAGCGTGGAGACGACCGCACGCTTCCCCCGGAACTCGTAGAAGTAGATGAGCGCCCCGATAGGGAGGGCGATCAGCGTGGCGACGAAGGTGGCGGTGAGGGAGATGTAGAGCGAGCGGATGGTGATCTCCACCACCTGCGGGTTGAGGGTGACGATAAGCTCGATGGCCTCGATGAACCCCTCGATGATCGGGTTCCCGTTCACCACGCGCCCTCATCCCCCGGACTCTCTTCCTCCCTTCCAATCACCTCATCCACATCTCCCCGTGTCCTCTCACGATACGCTTTTCACGTTGTTATCGGCTCCGCGCAGGTGCAGTTGAACGGGGGTTCGGTGCACTCGGGTGCATAGAGCGGCGTAAAGAGCGGTTTGCCGAACTCCTCGGTGCCGAACTCGCCAATCATCTGCTTCGTCTCGTCCGAGATGAGCCAGTTGATGAAGTCAGCGGCACCCTCTGCGTTCACGTCCGGGTGCATCTCGGGGTTGACGGCGATCGCGCTGTAGCGGTTCAGGAGTTCCGCGCCCTGCGCGACGACCGGCACCAGGTCGAGCCGGTCCGCAAACGAGAGATAGGTCCCCTCGTCGGAGAGCGTGTATGCCTGCTGCTCGTTTGCAAGGATCAGGGTGTCGCCCATGCCCTTGCCGGCCTCGACGTACCAGGCCCCGGCGTCGATGATCTCGGTGTCGTAGCCGTAGCCCGCCTCCTCCCAGAGCACCTTCTCCTGGTTGTGGGTCCCGGAGTTGTCGCCCCGGGAGACGAAGGCGACGCCCGCCGTCTCGTTCGTCCCGGCGGCATAGAGCGTCCGGAAGGCTTCCACCGGGGTCATGTTCGCGATCCCTGCCGGGTCGGACTCCGGCCCGACGATGATGAAGTAGTTGTAGGCGATGCACCGCGGGTTGATGCCGTAGCCGTCGTCGATGAACTGCTGTTCAAGCGCCGGGGCGTGGACGAGCACCAGGTCCACGTCGCCGCGCCTGCCGGAGTCGATGGACTGACCCGTGCCCTGGGCGATGAACTGGAGGTCGACCCCGGTCTCGCTCTCGTAGACCTGTTCGAGTTCCGCGAGCAGCCCGGTGTTCTCGAGGCTCGTCGTGGTGGCGATCCGGAGGACGTTTCCCCCGCTGGCGGGAGCGGTCGTCGCCCCGGCCCCCGGGGTCTCGTTTCCGCCCGGCGCCGGACTCGTGCATCCGGCACAGAGGGCGAGGATGAGCAGGATCGTGATGATGCCTGCCGTCAGAAGAGTCGCATTCGTCTTCATAGCAACGCGCTAGGGGGGACTTCCTCGGATATATAGTTATCCTGGCCGGAATGTTAATGGGCTCCATTCCGGGGGCTGGTCGCCAGTAGGGTCGAAACCTTAACGCTCCCGCCCGCCAATCATTTCCCTCATGTGGCAGGCGCTGGATATCGAGACCTGGATCGCCGGGCGGCGGTCGGACCTTGACCGGGTGAAGGGACCGGTCTTTGAGATCATCGGGAGGGTGCGGGCGGAAGGCGACGACGCCCTGCTCGACCTGACGAGGAAGTTCGACGGCATCGACCTTGCCGATATCGCCGTCTCCGACGAGGAGCGGGTGGCGGCCTACGACCAGGTGGATGCGCAGCTCGTGGAGAGCCTCGTGGAGGCCGAGGCGCGGATCAGCCGGTTCCACGAACTGCAGCGCGGGCGAGACCTCTGGCTGCAGGAGATGGAGCCGGGGATCACCCTCGGCGTCAAGACGACCCCCTTATCCCGGGTGGGGGCCTATGTCCCCGGCGGGCGGGCGGCATACCCCTCGACGGCGCTGATGTGCACGATCCCGGCGATCATCGCCGGCGTTCCGGAGATCTGCTGCTGCACCCCGCCGCCGACGAGCCCGATCACGCTTGTCGCGCTCGATATCGCCGGGGTCGACGAGATCTACCGGGTCGGCGGCGCCCAGGCGATCGCGGCGATGGCAATCGGGACCGATACGATCCCGCGGGTGGAAAAGATCGTCGGACCCGGGAACGTCTACGTCACCGCCGCGAAGATGCTCCTCCGCGACGAGGCCGAGATCGACTTCCCCGCGGGCCCGAGCGAGATCGCGATCCTCGCAGACAGCACGGCGAACCCGGTCTTCATCGCGGCCGACATCCTCGCCCAGGCCGAGCACGACCCGAACGCCGCCTGCGTCCTGGTGACCACCGATGCGGCCCTCGCCGATGCGGTCACGGAGCAGGTGAAGCGGATGGCAGCGGGCGCGGCCCGGCGTGAGATCGTGGAGAAGGCGCTCGGCCACTCCGGCTACATCGTGGCCGGCGACCTCGACGAGGCGGTGGCGACGGTCGACGGGATCGCCCCCGAGCATCTCTCGTTGCAGGTGGCCGACCCACTCGGCATCCTCAACCGGATCCGGAACGCCGGATCGATATTCGTCGGCCCCTACACGGCGGTGGCCTGCGGCGACTACGCGTCGGGGACGAACCACGTCCTCCCGACGGCAGGCTACGCCAGCCTCTACTCCGGTCTCGACGTGAACCACTTCCGCCGGCGCTCGACGGTCCAGATGATCACGCGGGAGGGCCTTGAAGCGATCGGCGACATCGTGGAGACGATCGCCGATGCGGAAGGGCTCCACGCCCACGCGGAGTCGGTAAGGGTGAGGAGAAGGGGATAAGGGAAACCAGATATCTTCGAGACCGGAGCGGTCCTGCTCCGGTCGTTCCGGAAAAAAAGATGATTATCGGGAGGTCGGCGCCGAAGGCTCCGGCGCAGCCTCCCCCCGGACCATCCGGATCTTCTCGATCGCGTCCTCCGCGACGCTTCTCTCCTCCGTGTCCCCGCTCCGGGCGAGCTCCTGCAACGCATCGATCGCCCGCGGGTTGCCGATGTACTTGAGTGCGCCGGCCGCGTAGAGCCGGACGTTCCGGTCGGTGTCCTTCGTCGCCGCGATCAGCGGCTCGACCGCGGCATCGCCTACCCGGAAGAGAGCTCCCCCCGCCGCACCCCGGACATCGGGGTTCTTGTCGCGGAGCGCCGCGACGAGGGGCTCCACCGCAGCCGGATCGCTGGTATCGCCGAGGACCCCGGCCGCGACGATCCGGACCTCCGGGTCCGGTTCGGTGAGCATCGCCGTGAGCGGCTCGACCGCTTCGCTCCCGAACTTCGCGAGCGCTCCCGCCGCATGGCACCGGAGGTCGTCGCTCGCGTCCCGGAGCGCTCCGACGAGTGGCTTCACCGCGGCGGGATCGCCGATCTCCCCGAGGATTGCAGCCGCATAGACCCGCCGGAGGTCGCGCCGGGTCTCGATCTCCCAGGTCTGGCCCTCGGGTCCGGTCACGGTCGCCGTGCCTTCGGGAGCCCCGGGCTCCTCGTACCTCCCCGACGCCTCCGGGCTCTCGATGAGTTCGACCAGCGGCCCGACCGCCGCGCTCCCGAGCATGGCAAGCGAGTCCGCCGCTGCTTCCCGCACCGCCGTCATCGGGTCGCCGAGCGCCCGGATGAGCGGCTCCGTCGTCCTCGCCCCGCCGAGGTCCCCGAGCGCCAGGGCGGCCCGCTGGCGGGTCAGGCCGTTATCGCTTCTTAACGCCTCGATCAGGCCGTCGATGTCCTCGTCCGCCCTCAGGAGATCGATATTGAACCGCCTCTCACCCGGACTACTACTCTCTTGCTGCAACCTTCTTCGCCTCCGGTTCCGGTGTATGGCGCCCGCTCGATATAATAATCTTGCTGATACGGTGGCCCGACCGCATCGCGGCAGCAGGGGATCGCCGTCCGCGGCACGGAAAAAGAGAATTGTCCGTCCCCGGCATCAGCGGGACGCCGGGGGGACGGGCGTGGCCATACCTCGCCTCTCGCGGTACCGCGCCATCCCGTCCTCGGCTGCCCTCCGGACGGCGGGGTCGCTGTCGTTGAGCACCCGGCCGAGAGTTCCCTCCGCCCGCGGGTCGGCGATCTCGCCGAGGATGACGGCGGCGTAGGCCCGGCGCACCCCCCGACCGGGAAGAGCACCCTCCGGCACGATGCCGGCCCTCCTCGCCCCCGGGAAGAGCACGTCGTGCTCCCTCACACCCTCCGGACCGCCAAAGAGGTCGTGCTGCGCAATCTCCCGGTGCCGGAGGGTCTTCTTCGTCCCGACATCCTCCGGACCGCCGAGAAGGTCGTGCTGGGTGATCTCCCCTTCTTCATCAAGGGACCTTCTGCCCCCCGCCCTCCTGATATCCTCCGGGCCGCCGAGCGCGTCGTGCTGGGAGAAGCCCGCTTCCTCATCGCGGGCTCTTCCGCCTCCCGCCTCCCGGAGATCCGCCGGCCCGCCGAGAGCATCGTGCTGGGTGATACCGTCCCGGTGCCGGAGTTTCCTTTTTGCAAGCGGTATGCCCTCAGGGCCGGCGAGGAGGTCGAACTGGGTGAGGCCCTCCCCGGGCGCCCCATACACACCTGCAGCACCAGGGCGCTCGAGGAGGTCGATCAGCGGTTCGACCGCCGGCGTCCCGACCATGACAAGCGCGTTCGCCGCTCCCTCCCGGACGGCCTGCACCGGGTCGGCGAGCGCATGGATGAGGGGTTCCACCGCTCTCCATTCCCCGAGCCCGCCAAGCCCCAGGGCGGCGCTCCGGCGAACTGCGGGATCGCTGCTCCGCAGCGCTTCTGTCAGGCCCTCGATATCCCTGCTCGATCCCATACGCTCAACATCGTATCGCTTCTCTCCCTGCGATTCCTCTGTTGGAAGATCCCTTCTCTGCACCACAATCACCTCTGGATGGAACGATAATAACTGGTGAGTAATATAATAATGTTGTGTATAAATATCAGCATATGCCGTAACGGGGATCCGCGTTCTCCCGTGAGCGGCTGCGCAAACCCGGACAGATAGGGGTGCAGGTATTTATCCCCGCGCAGCGAGGAGAATATCATGCCGGAGGAGAAGAGGAAGGCGGAACTGAAGATCTCCGGGATGCACTGCGCGTCCTGCGCCCTCAATATAGAACGCGCCCTCCAGGACCGGGACGACGTCTATGACGCCCGGGTCAATCTCGCAGCCGAGACCGCCGTCGTCGAGTACGACCCGACGAAGGCCACCCTCGCAGACCTCGAACGGACGGTCGGCGAGGCCGGGTATGAGGTTATCAGGAACGAGGTCGCCGTCAGGATCGGGGGAATGGTCTGCGCAAGCTGCGCCCAGGTGATCGAGGCCTCGCTCGCCGACCTCGACGGGGTCTACGAGGCCCGGGTCAACCTTGCGACCGAGAATGCACACGTCGTCTACAACCCGGCGCTCGTCACCACATCGGATATCCGGGCCGCCGTCGAGGATGCCGGCTACCAGTACCTGGGGCTCGAGGAGGAGGTCTCCGAAGACGTCGAGGCCAGGATGCGCGAGGAAGACCTCCGGGACAAGTTCCGGCGGTTCACCCTCGGGTTCGCGGTGAGCATCCCGCTCTTCCTCTACATGCTCTTTGGGATGCCGGGGATGGCTGCCCTCCCGGTCCCGGTCAACCTCGTCATGCTCATCATCACCCTCCCGGTCTTTCTCTACGTCAGCGCCCCCATCTTTAAGGCGGCCGCCGCCGCGCTCCGGAACCGGGCGCTGACGATGGACGTGATGTACGCGATGGGCATCGGCGTCGCTTACGGCGCAAGCATCCTCGGGACCTTCGGGCTTGTCCTCACCCCGGATTTTAATTTCTACGACACCGCGGTGATGCTCGCCTCATTCCTGACGCTCGGGCGGTACCTGGAGGCCCGGGCCAAGGGGAGGACGTCGGAGGCGATCAAGAGCCTGATAGGACTCCGCCCGAAGACCGCGACGGTGATCCGGGACGGTCAAGAGGTCGAGGTCTCTATCGAGGACGTGGTCGTCGGCGACGTTCTCCTGGTCCGGCCGGGGGAGAAGGTGCCGGTGGACGGGGCGGTCGTGGGCGGCGAGAGCTCGGTCGATGAGTCGATGATCACCGGCGAGCCCATCCCGGCCGATAAAAAGGAGGGCGACGGGGTCGTCGGCGGCACCCTGAACGTGAACGGCGTGCTCCGGGTCCGGGCCGAGAAGATCGGGAAGGATATGGTGCTCTCGCAGATCATCAGGCTCGTCCGGGACGCCCAGGGTTCAAAGCCGCCGGTGGAGCGGATCGCCGATGTCGCGGTCTCCTACTTCATCCCGGTCGTGCTCGCGATCGCAGCCGCCGCCTTCCTCGTCTGGTACGTGGGTCTCGGCGCCACCCTCCTCTTCTCGCTCACGGTGCTGATCTCCGTCCTGGTCGTCGCCTGCCCCTGTGCGCTCGGGCTCGCCACCCCGACCGCCGTGACCGTCGGGATCGGCCGGGGCGCCGAACTCGGGGTGCTGATCCGGAACGGCGAGGCGCTCGAGATCTCCGAGAAGCTGACTGCGGTCATCTTCGACAAGACCGGGACGCTCACCCGGGGAAAGCCGGACGTCACCGATCTCGTCGCGTTCGGGATGCCGGAGGACCGGCTCCTCGCGGTCGCGGCGGCGGTCGAGCACAACTCCCAGCACCCGCTCGCGGCGGCGGTCGTGCGGCGGGCGGAGAGCGCCGGCGTCAGCATCCCTGAGTCGGAGCGGTTCACGACCTTCGGCGGCAGGGGGGTCAGCGCAACGGTCGAGGGCAGGGAGGTGCTGATCGGGAACCAGCCGTTCCTTCTGGAGCACGGCGTCGCTATCTCGGCGGGGGCGGAGAGGAGGATAGCCGCCTTCCAGGACGTGGGGAAGACCGCCGTCCTGGTCGCCGCCGGGGCTGAGTTCGCGGGTATCCTCGCCATCGCCGATACCCTCAAGCCGACGACGAGGAGCGCCGTTGCGGAGTTAAAGCGGATGGGCCTTTTGGTGACGATGATCACGGGCGACAACCCGCGGACGGCAAACGCCATCGCCCGTGAGGTCGGGATCGAGGACGTCCACGCCGGGGTGCTGCCGCAGGAGAAGGCGCAGGAGGTCCGGGCCCTCCAGAGCCGGGGCGAGGTCGTGGCGTTCGTGGGCGACGGGATCAACGACGCCCCGGCGCTCGCGCAGGCGGACGTCGGGATCGCCATCGGGAGCGGGACCGACGTCGCTATCGAGAGCGGGGACATCGTCCTCATCCGCGACGACCTGATCGATGCCGTCGCGGCCATCGAACTCTCCCGGAAGGTGATCTCAAGGATCAAGTTAAACATCTTCTGGGCGTTCGCCTACAACGCCGCCCTCATCCCTCTCGCCGCAGGCGTGCTCTACCCCTTCTTCGGCATAACCTTCCGGCCGGAACTTGCGGCGCTCGCGATGGCGCTCTCGTCGGTGACGGTCGTCTCGCTCTCCCTGCTGCTCAAGACATATATACCTCCGGCGAAGAGAGGAATGCTATCGGGAGGTTGATGCACATGGCAGTTGATCCGGTATGCAAGATGGACGTCGATGAGGCGACCGCGAAGTTCACGGCAGAATACAAGGGCAAGACCTACTACTTCTGTGCCCCGGGGTGCAAGAAGCTCTTCGAGCGGGACCCCGAGGCCTACCTGAAGGGGTCCTGACCCTTTTTTGCGGCGGGGCGCCTTGCGGGACCCGGGTTTCTTCACCCGGCGCAGTCATGCCGGGCGGAGACCGGAAGACCCATATACTCAAAGGATACTACAGTATTCTTGAAACAGAGCAATATCTGAAGGTTTTTTCGTATAGCATCATAGGGTTTACGGCCAGCCATGCCGTTTTGAAACCCCGCCACACTTCCCGAAAGGGGGTCAGAACCGGTAGACTGCCTTCCCGGTCCGTACTCCCTGCCTTCCCTCTCCCGGGGCAAGACCCTCGACATCGTCGCACGTCCCCCGGAGGAATGCGCCCGCGTTGTCGGCAAAATGGACCGCCCAGGCCTCGGGGGTCCGGGGCTGGACTTCGCCGTGAGGGCCGTGGTGCGACATCAGGATATGGAGGATGTGCGCGAATCGCGAGGGATCGACGCCGGCGGAATGCCGGAGAAGCGCGGCGGCTCCAAGGGCCGTGTGCCCGACGAGGGTGTACTCGGGGAGCGCGACGAACGAGAAACCCTGGCGGCGGAAGCAGGCCGCTTTCCCGATGTCGTGGAGGAGGGCTCCGGCAAGCAGCACGTCGGTATCCATCTCCGCCCGGCTGACGGTGCCCGCGAGGGAGAGGGCAATCTCCGCAGTATCGAGGGTGTGCTCCGCAAGGCCGCCGATGTAGGCGTGGTGGTGGCGTTTGGCCGCGGGCGCATCGAGGAACCCTGGAGTGTTGTCGATGACTTCGAGAACGAGGGACTGTATCCCGGGGTCTTCGATCTTTGCTACCATACTGCCGAGTCTCCTCTTGACCCCATCACAATCGACGGGTGCATAGGTAAACAGGGACGGATCGAACCCGTCCCGCGGCAGCGGGGCCAGGAGATCGGCTATCTCGTCGTTGACGTTGACCTCGCAGGTGCCGTTGTAGACCTTCGCGTAGCCCTGGATGCGGTAGACCTCGCCGACCACGATCGCGCGATAGAACGCCTCGATCTGCCCTATGTGGTCGGGCGTCCCCCAGACCTTGCAGGACCCCCGGCCCGTGTGGTCGGAGATGGTGAGCTGGATGTACTTGCCTCCGTTCCGTTTCTCCTTTAAGTCTGCAGCATCCACCACAAAGGGTGCATCGACCTGCATGCCCTCCCTGAGTCCCTGAACGAAGATCGCTTTCTCAAGCACCGTGATCTCTGCTCCTGCAGAATCCATTCGCCCGGAGAACCTTAAAACCCGGCGGTTTGTTCCGGCGGGGATGAATTACCCGAACCGGAGGCGGAGCATCCCAAGCAGCATCTCGCTCGCGTCCGAGGTGGCGACCTTCGACTCGTCCCGGTTCTCCCAGG